>Ga0070699_100000156_pt1 | contig 64338 bp, 49 predicted proteins | sample KBSK1503metaG_FD_65473 | JGI IMG/M metagenome (GOLD analysis project Ga0070699, IMG submission 65473) | Corn, switchgrass and miscanthus rhizosphere microbial communities from Kellogg Biological Station, Michigan, USA - KBS K1-50-3 metaG | ecosystem: Host-associated > Plants > Roots >... | reverse complement strand
CTTCGCACAACTCCACCTGATCGCCTCAGTCCAGCCGACCCATGCCATTGACGACGGACGCTGGGTCGAGACCCGCATTGGCCACGAGCGCGCCAGTCGCACCTATGCCTTCCGAACCTTTCTTAACCACGGTGTGCGTCTCGCCTTTGGCACAGATTGGGAGGTGGCTCCACTCGACCCCATGTTAACCATCTACGCTGCTGTCACTCGCGCTACTTTGGACGGTAAGAGACCGGGCGGCTGGTTTCCAGAGCAAAAGTTGACCGTAGCGGAGGCGGTCGAGGCCTATACCATGGGTTCTGCCTACGCGGAATTTCAAGTGCAAGAGAAAGGATGAATCACGCCCGGCAAGCTCGCCGACATGGTCCTGCTCAGCGACGACCTTTTCACGATCGAACCCGCGAAGATTCGTGATGTAAAGGTTCTTAAGACAATCGTGGGAGGAAAAGTCGTTTTCGGTATCGAACCCATGAATTGACCACCAGCGTTCAACGCGCCTCCGGCGTCTCCATCACCGCTCATCCCGTAGCAAGTCAGCCACTTTTTCTCGACGACGGATCACTTTGGCTGATTTTCCCGAAACCAGCAGCTCCGCTGGGCGAGGCCGCGTGTTGTAATTCGAGGCCAACGCCATTCCATAAGCGCCAACATCAAGAATCGCCAGCAACTCACCTTCTTCGACCCTTGGCAGCTCACGGTCGCGAGCAAAAAAGTCCCCTGATTCGCAGACTGGACCAACCACGTCAACCGCCTCGAATTTGACAGAAGCGTCCTCACTTCGCCGCACCGGCACGATCTCATGATGTGCACCATAGAGGGCAGGCCGAAGTAGGTCGTTCATCGCGGCGTCAACCACCACGAAGCGCTTGCCGTCGTTGGTTTTCCGATATACCACTCGCGTGACCAGCGCACCCGCAGACCCCACGATTGAGCGTCCCGGCTCCAGCAGCACATGCACATTCAGTCCCCGGAACGGTCGAGTAATCGCTTTCGAATAGCCCGAGGCATGATCAGAAAAATTCATTGCCGCCCCATTTTCGTAGGGAATGCCGAGTCCGCCACCTGCGTCCACGTAATTCACGTTATGCCCGTCCGCGCGCAACTCGCCGACCAGCACCGCGACGCGCGCCATGGCCTCGGCAAATGGCGCAACCTCGGTGATTTGCGAACCAATGTGAACGCTAACCCCAGTCACGTTGAGGTAGCGCACGGCTGATGCCTTCGCGTACAGGGTGCGTGCTTCTCGAATGGGCACTCCAAACTTGTGTTTCCGAAGCCCAGTCGAAATATATGGGTGAGTGTCCGCCGCCACGTCCGGATTCACGCGCAAAGCCACCGGCGCACTCATCCGCAACCTGGCAGCACATTCCGCTAATGTCCACAATTCAGATTCGCTCTCTACATTGAACAGAAGGATGCCGGCCTTCAGAGCCGCGGTTATTTCGTCACGCGTCTTGCCCACACCCGAGAAAACAACCTTCTTCGCTGCCCGGCGCTCTGCCACCAGAACCCGCTCCAATTCCCCGCCCGAGACTACGTCGAACCCGGACCCTCCCTTGGCCAGCAAGCGCAAGATATTCAGATTCGAATTGGCCTTAACGGAATAGCAGATCGTGTGTGGCACGTGGCGGAAGGCTCGATCAAACGCGTCAAAGCGCTCGGTGATCATCGATGCCGAGTAGACATAGAGAGGAGTTCCATGGTGTTCCGCAAGTTTGGTTATGGCGATGTCATCGCAGTAAAGCAACAGGCCCGCGCTTCGCCGGAGAAGGCCCTTCTTCTCCTCGCGATAGACAAATCCAGGCGGACGCCCCGCCTCAGTAATCGGACTCCGACGGGTCATTTTCGTTTTGGGGCAGCCGGGGAGGCGCCACTTTTCACTTTTATGGCTACTACGGTCTGGTCGTCGAAGGTTTCCATTCCCGCCGAGTGTTCGGCGACCGCCTTGAACAGGCAATCGACCACGCAATCGGCTGACTTGGCGGCGCACTCATCCACAATTTGTTCAACGCGTCCCCGCCCGAACAATTCGCCATTGCGGTTGCGGGCGTCCAGGATGCCGTCGCTGAAAAATACAAACATATCGCCCGGCTTCATGCGGAAGCGGAACTCATCGTAGTCGGTCTCATCGAACAGACCCAATGGCAGTCCGGTAGCTTCGATCACTTGATTTTTTCCATCGTGCACATATATGGGACGAGGAAGACCTGAGTTGGCCACGGTCAACGTCCGGTTCTCGTCATCCCACAAGGCGTAAATGAGCGACACAAACTGTGCCTCAATGCGCCGTTCGGCCAGCGACATGTTGACCGCGGAAAGCATTTCCGCGGGCAGCGGCTCAATGGGAGCATGGGAACGCAAGATGCCACTTACCAGCGCCGCATAGATAGCCGCCGGCGCGCCCTTCCCGCTGACGTCGCCCACCACAATCCCCATCCGTGAAAGTGAATAGGGAATGAAATCGTAGAGATCCCCGCCGATGGCCCGCGCCGGTACAAACTTCGCCGCCACGTCCAGGTGAGCCAGCTTCGGCCGGGCCTGCGGCAAAAGTCGCACCTGTAACTCCCGCGCCAACGCCAAATCCCGATCCAGACGCCGTTCTTGACGCGCGATTTCCTCGTACAAGCGCGCGTTTTCCAGCGCAATTGCCACCTGCGCCGCCAGTGTCGTGATCGTGCGTTGATGCTCCTCGGTAAAAAATCCCCGGCGAGTGTGTTCCAGATCAAGCACTCCAATCACTCTGTCCTTGTAGATCAGCGGCACCGCCAATTCCGATCGCGTCTCCGGATTCGCCTCGATGTAGCGAGCATCTTTTTTCACGTCCGGCACCAGTACCGCCTGCTTTGATTCCGCCGCGTACCCGACGATGCCGCGGCCCAGCGGCACCTCGTGCTTAAGATGAATATTTTCGCGGAAACGCAGCGAAAACCGATGTTGCAGCTTCTCCCCAGAGTCATCCAGCAGCAGAATGCTGAACATCTGGTAATCAATCAGCCGGCGCAGCAGTTCCGCGATTCGGTTTAGCAACTCGTCCAGATTCAGAATCGAGGACAACTCGCGGGCGATTTCATTGAGCAGCGCTAGAATGCGTGCCTGCCGCGTCGTCCGCGTATAAAGCTGCGCATTTTCAATTCCAGCCGCGATGCGCGAAGCCACCAGCGTAAGCAGGCGGCTATGTTCTTCGCTAAAATAGCCCGGCTCCCGAGCCTCCAGGTCGATTACGCCGATCACGCGGTTCTTGCTGATGAGCGGTACAGCCAATTCCGAGCGCACGTTCGGAATGGCGGCGATGTAAGCCGGATCGGCAGTCACGTCATCCACCAGCACGGCCTGTCGCAATTGCGCGGCCCGCCCGGTGACTCCCTCGCCCACTTTGATCCGCCGCTCCGCGAACTCCGGAGGATACCCAACCTGGAAACGGAACCGCAGCTCCTGGGTCTTCTCGTTCAGCAAGAGAATCGCGAAAATCTCGTAGTCGATGACTTTGCGCACGACTTCCGAGACCCGACGCAGGGTCGTATCGAGATCGAGCGACGTAGACAGCACATCGGCCACTTCGAGCAGCAGCGGCTCAATCGGCAATTGACGTTCCGGTTTAGTGAGAACTGATTCCATTTTGTATGTCTATGATAACAGTCGCGGCAGATCGGCTTGCTCGCTGGGACGACGAACTGTCGCTGTTTGTGGGTGATCTGAATCTCTCGCCGAAACTACTCCTTGGGCACAACAACCTTGGGCACAACAGCCCTCGGCACAACGCAGATGTCCGCCAGGTTGCGATAGCGCTCGGCGTAATCCAATCCGTAGCCGACCACGAACTCATCCGGAATCTTGAAGCCCACGTAATCACCTTCGATGGGCATTTTCCGGCGTGAGGGCTTGTCGAGAAGTGCCGCGACCTTGAGCGCCCGGGGCTGATGAGCGAGCAATAGCTTCCTTAGATAGGTGAGAGTCATCCCCGTATCCAGTATGTCTTCCACCAGAATTACGTTCTTGTCGCGCATCGACTGGTCCACGTCTTTCGTCAATCGAACCTCGCCAGTCGAATCCCATCCGCTCCTAAGTTCGTCGGACGGGCTCGGACGATTTCCGTAACTGGAGACGCCGATAAAATCGAACGTCGAGTCCAATTTGACCTGCCGCGCCAGGTCGGCTAGAAAAATCGCAGCGCCTTTCAATACGCCCACAAAAATAACCGACTGGCCGGCAAAGTCGCGGGTAATCTCGGCGCCCAACTGCCCCACTCGCTCCGCGATCTTCTCGCGCTGAATCAGCACCTTGAGATCATTCATGGCGTTTCATATTAAACTAGGGAGGAAACGAGCAATAAATGAAATTCAGCGTTCCGCAGCGCGCCACCTGGGCGGCGGGGACTGAATGCTGGCGGGTGAACGGTGAATGACAGAAAGGGAGCTAGGCGGTTAGATCATGAATCTTAAAGGCATCAAACTCACGTGGCTGGGCCACGCCACATTCCGCATGGAGACCTCAGCCGGCAAAATCGTCATTATCGATCCATGGATTATGCACAATCCGAAGTGTCCGGAGTCGGAAAAGAAAGTCAAGAAAGTCGACGTGCTGCTGTGTACACATGGCCACCTCGACCACATCGGCGACGCAGTGGAAATCATCAAACAGCACCAACCTCTGGTGGTGGGCATGCCGGAGCTTTGTGGTTGGCTGCAAACCAAAGGGGCTAAGAGCGTTTCAGGCATGAATAAGGGAGGCACGCAAACCGTCGCTGGCGACGTCAAAGTCACGATGGTTCATGCCAATCATTCCAGCGGCGCGGAAGATGGCGGACAGATCATCTACGCAGGCGCGCCTTGCGGCTACGTGATCGAGTTCGCGAACGGCATAAAGATCTATCACGCGGGCGACACCAATGTTTTTGGCGACATGGCAATCATTCGCGATCTCTACCCACCGGATGTCGCCCTGCTGCCAATCGGCGACCACTATACCATGTCGCCTCGCGAGGCGGCCTATGCCTGCAATTTGCTAAAGCCAAAGGCGGTCGTTCCCATGCACTTTGGAACTTTTCCCCTGCTGAGGGGGACACCGACTGAACTGAAAAAGCTCGTGTCCGGAGTTGAAGTGGTAGAAATGAAGCCCGGAGAAACCATTTCTTAACCCATGAGTTAATTTTCGGGAACCGTAGAGGAGACCAATTGCCACAGAAGACCCCGACCAAGCCCAAGTGGCGCCATGAAGACGTGACGGCGCCGGCGGTGGACGATTATCTCTACTCCATGTTGCCGGCGCGCGATGAGGTGCTGGCCGAAATGGAAGACTACGCCACCAAGCACGCTGTCCCCATCGTCGGCCCCGCTGTGGCGCGCGTATTGCAGCAGCTCGCGATGATGATCAACGCGCAGCACGTCTTCGAGATGGGATCAGCCATCGGATACTCGACTATCTGGTGGGCGCGCGCCGTGGGCGACGGCGGCCGCGTTACTTACACCGATGGTGACGCCCAGAACGCCGAGCGTGCCCGCCGCTACTTCGCCCGAGCCGGAGTCGCCAACCGCATCGACATCCGCATCGGCGATGCCCTGGAAGTACTCTCCGAGCAGAGGCAGGAGTTCGACATCATCTTCTGCGATGTCGACAAAGAAGACTATCCTCGCGCCTTTCGCCTGGTTGCGCCTCGTCTGCGCAAGGGCGGTCTTTTCATAACCGACAACGTTTTATGGAGCGGCCGTGTCGTTCAAAAAAATCCGTCAGATGCCAGTACGAAAGCCATTCAGGAATTCAACCGCCTGGTCTACAAGTCGTCAGAGTTGTTCACTACGATTCTCCCCATTCGCGATGGCGTGGCAGTCGCGCTGAAACTGTAGAGAGGCCGGCCGCATGCATCATGCCCATAAGGAAGCATGAAACTTTCGGACTGGAAAATTCTTTTTTCAGGAGTGGATTAACCGAATTGAAGGCGAGTCGAGGAGGCAATCAGGGGGAATGCGCGGTTCGCGGAAAGGTTCTTCACGGGCTCGAAGCTCGGTCAGGCGGCAGGGGAAGGCAATGCGGAGCGCTTCGAAGCTCTTCCAGCTGAGTGCCGAAAATGCAGACCGCAAACATGGTGTTCGCGAGCGCGATCAGATCGATTTGACGGGAATCGCCAGCAGGTCCTCCACCAGCCCGACCTCTTTTTGCAGGAACGGTTCGGCGTACGTAATGCCGCCGAGCATACCGTAGAAACGCGCCATGGCATCCACGCGCTTGCGAATTTCATCGTGAGCAGGGAAGAGGTCCTTACCCGCCTCCTGATCGCTGAATTGCGATTTGTAAGCCATGATGGACGCAAACTTCCCCTCAAACTGGTCGCTGATATCCACTACAAACGTTGGCCGCACGTCGTAGTAAAGCGTGGCATAGAGAATCTTGAAAGGCCGATGCGGCGCCGGCGACTCACCTTTACCTGGGCTGAGATTGGTTTGGCGGTTCGCGGACAGCGGAGAGCCGAGAGCTAACTTCGCCAGCCCCGCCAGAAAACATGCCTCGTACCCGAGCCGCGAAGCCGTGTAATGGTCAGGATGACGTCCTTTCCAGTAGGGAAGAATCAGGACTCGTGGCCGCGTCTGGCGAATCAACCGCGCAACTTTGAGCCGGTTCTCCCAGGTGTTCTCCACGCGCCCGTCAGGGATGTCAAGCGCATGCCGCCAGCTCGCGCGCAAGATCTTCGCCGCGTCGGTTGCTTCACGCGCTCGGTCTTCCGCGGTACCGCGGGTACCCATCTCTCCCTGTGTGAGGTCGAGAATCCCCGTGCGCTGGCCACGCTGCGCCATCTTCAGTAGCGTGCCACCACAAGTCTGCTCTACGTCATCGCGGTGCGCAGCAATAGCCAGAACATCGAGGGAAGAAGTAGTCATTTCAAATTTTGACGCATCGAGTTGCCAGGCCGTCATTTCTTTCGTTCGACCAGAAACCGTGCCAGTTCCTTTAGCGACTCCGCCCGTTCAGCAAACCCATCCAGTTCCGCAAACGCTGTGCTCACCAACTCCTCTGCTTTGCGCAACGATTCATCGACTCCGAACAGCGCAGGATACGTCGCCTTCTTCGCCGCCGTGTCCTTGCCCGCGGTCTTTCCCAGTTGCTCCGAGGTTTGAGTGACGTCGAGAACGTCATCCACAATCTGAAAGGCAAGACCAATCGACTGTCCAAAGGTTTCGAGATGTACCACGGCATCATCTTTTCCGCCGGCGTAGAGTCCGCCGCTCACCAGGCTGGCAGCAATCAGCGCCCCCGTTTTGGAGCGATGGATATACTCCAACATGACCGCATTGGGGGCGGTGCGCTCGGCTTCGAGATCAACCACCTGGCCGCCAATCATCCCTTCCACCGTGCCTGTGCCGCGGGCGATCTCCTCCACAATCCGTACCCGAGCTTCAGCAGGACACTTTAACTTTGCCAACACCTCGTACGCTCGCGTTTGCAGGGCATCTCCAGCCAGGATCGCAAGAGCCTCCCCAAACACTTTATGGCAAGTGGGTCGACCGCGGCGTAGGTCATCGTTATCGAGCGCGGGAAGGTCGTCATGAATCAGCGAGTAAGTGTGCAGCAGCTCCACGGCCGCACCTAGCTCGTCGATACCAGCAGGCAAGCAACCCGCTACCATTCGCCCCGCCTCCATGCACAGCACTGGCCGTAGCCGCTTGCCTCCAGCGAAGACGCTGTGGCGCATGGCTTTGTGAATCGATACCGGATCCTGTGTCTCCCGGGGCAGCAGGCGGTCCAGGGCCGCATCAGCCGCGGCGCGCCCCTGTTCGAGAGTTTCGCTGAGCATGAAGCAGTGAGTATAACAACGAAGCCTATTCCGGGCGGAAATTCACAGCCGATTGATGGGGAGAGGTTTAACGCGCGAACTGTTCCACCTGCGAGATTGGCGAAACAAGACCCACGCCGCTATTCAGTCGCCTCGTTTTCATAGCCTTCCCGAGAAAACAGCAACCCGTTACTTTAGACTGGGAAAAACCCGCCGATGCGCGATTCCATATTCTGAGTTTCGCTTCCCGACATCGATGGCCGGCTTAGGCAGCGGTGTCGCGCGCACCTGCCAAGTTCCGCAACACTGAGCTCAACACGGTCTTCATGTCGTAGGTTGGGCAGACATCGCTGGCGCCTGCATCCAGGGCGGCGGTCCACATTTCTTCATCGGGTAGGCGGTGAGTGCAAACTATGGGAAGCAATGGGTACTGTTGATGCAGGGTCTTCACATCGCCCAGATGCGCCAGTTCGATATCCAAAATCACAGCCGCGGGGCGATCGGTCACGACCGCCTCTCGCAGTTCCTGCTGAGAACCGCTCATGCGGACGAAGTGAAAGTGACTCCGCAGTATTCCGGCCAGAGACTGGGCTACATCGAGATCGTGTTGCAGGATGGCAACGCTTGACTTTTCCATACATCTCCCGATCTTTAACCGTGGTAGACGGCGGACCAGGCTGCGGCCGCGATTTACTGGGAAACCGCGATAGCGCAGACATGACAACTTACGAGTCGCAACAATCAGAATCAGCGCCTACCTGCGGGCAGACACTTTCTCCGTCATCGGCTCGAACGGCTCAGCTTGAAGCTTCCCGTTTTGCTTCAGCAGGATTTCCACCTTGCCTTCCGCCTGTTCTAACTCCTTGCGGCAAGCGGAGGAGAGCTGCATGCCTTCCTCGAACAAGGTTAGAGACTTCTCGAGGGGCACCTCTCCCTTTTCCAGTTCCTGAACAATCTTTTCCAGACGCTGAAGGCATTCTTCAAACTTGGCCAACGGGATTCGCTCCTGCTGTTATTGTATGCAAGTTTGTGCATACCGTGTCCAGTGAATTCTGTGCAAAACCTTTCGATAGGCTGCATCAAATTTCCGAGTTGGGAGAATCACACTGACGCCGCCGGGCTTCTCGTCCCCAGTGCTTCGAGCACGTCCACAGCCAAACTATAGCGACCCTGGGGTGCGCTGATCTGGGCCCCCTGCACCATCTGCCGGACGGAGGTCAGCATTTCTCGCGCGATGGCGACACCCTCAGCCCGGGCAGCCTCTGGATTCTGCGCGGCGGCCATACGCTGAAGAACCGAATCTGGCACCGAAACCCTAAGCTCATTCTTCATGAACTCAGCGTTCCGCGCACTCACCAGGGGCCAGATTCCGGCGACCACGGGAACACGGCAATGCTCGATCCGACCTAGGAAGGTTTCTAACAAGCTGATGTCGAATACAGGCTGAGTAACCGCGTATTCCGCCCCTGCCTCGACTTTGTACTCGAAGCGGCGGATCTCCTCGTCCAAGTCGGTCAGCCCCGGGTTTGCTCCTACGCCCAGGACGAAGCCGGTGCCAACGCCGATCGGATTTCCGCCGATATCCAGTCCGAGGTTCAGGTTGTGAACAATATTAACCAGGCCGATGGCATCAACATCGAACACCGCCGTGGCATCGGGATAGTTGCCCATTTTCGGTGGATCGCCGGTGATGCAGATAAGGTTCCTGATTCCCACCGCCGCCGCTCCCAGCAGATCGCTCTGGATGCACAATACGTTTCGGTCACGGCACGTGTAGTGCAAGATTGCTTGCATTCCCACTTCCTGCTGGATCAGCAGCGAGAGCGCCTGGTTGCTCATGCGCGCGGACGCCCGCGGACTATCGGGGATGTTGACCCCGTCCACTCCCACGGACTTAAGGAATCGCGCCCCTTCGATTTCCTTGTTAATGTCGATTCCCTTCGGGGGGACAATTTCCACCATGGTGACGAACTCACCCCGAGCGAGCTTTGCGCCCAGAGGCGAGCGCTCTTCCAAGGCAAGTGCGGGAATCGCTTTCGGCGCGGCCGCCGCTCCAACGACACGCGCGGAAGCAACTTTTCCTCGTGCTTCCCCCACACGCATGGCAGCTTTCATGGCCCGGATGTGTTCTGGAGTTGTTCCGCAGCAACCGCCCACAATCCTCGCCCCTGCCGCCACAAACTTTCGCGCATAACTCGCCATGTATTCGGGCGAACATAGATAAATGTTCCGGCCGTCGACCGAACGGGGAATGCCTGCGTTCGGTTGAGCTGACAGAGGCAGGGAAGTCAATGTCCGTACTCGTTCTATGACATCGAGCATGGCCACCGGACCTACGCTGCAGTTGCAACCAATCACGTCGGCGCCCCATTCCATTAGCTTCGGGACAAACGTCCCCGGGTCAGAGCCGTCCAGGCAATTACCATCTTCGTCAATCGTGACTTGGGCGACCAGGGGCAGCTTCACATTCACCTCATGCGCCGCGAGCATGGCCTGATGAATCTCTTCTAGATAGCCGAAGGTTTCAAGAATAAGAAGATCCACACCTCCTTCAACCAAGGCCGCGATTTGCTGGCGGAAAGCCGCGCGGGTTTCTTCGAAAGAGGTTTTGCCCAAGGGTTCGATTCTTGTTCCCAGCGGGCCAACTGATCCCGCTACCCACACATCGAAGCTTTTAGCGGCTTCGTGGGCAAGACGAGCTCCCGCCAAGTTGATGTCGCGCGCTTTATCCGCCAAGCTATGTCTGGCCAGGCGAAAGGAATTGGCTCCGAAAGTATTGGTTTCAATGATTTCGGCTCCAGCCTGGAGATAATCGTGGTGGACGCCGCGAATCAGCTCGGGCTGAGACAGATTCAGTTCATCATACGAGCGGTTGATAAAGATGCCTTTGGCGTAGAGCCAGGTCCCCATGGCACCATCGCAGAGAACCGCGGACTGCTTGATACGGGCGAGAAGGTCAGCCGCCATAAGAAATGAGAATACAAGATAAGAGTGGCATATTGCATCCCTCACCCTCGAGAGTCAGCTGGTGGAGAGAGCCTCGCAATATTTTTTGGAAGAGGCGCTCCCCTCCGCGAGAACCGGATATCGGTCTGCTATAATCCCCAATTTCGCACTTAAATCTCGGTTTTTCATATCTTTGGGAGCCCCACGTTTGAAGCGAGCCCTCCTCGTATCTTGCAGTCTCATAGCGGTGAGTTTGAGCTTGATCTCCTGTGGTTCGTCGAGTTCCTCAAACAAACCACCCAGCAGGCTCAGCACCCGTGTCCTGGTTTCGCAGGGGGTTTCATCGCCCACCGCTTCTCCCGGCCTGTTGATGATCAACGGCGCGAAGGACACACCGGCACGCGTCTCTGAAATTAGCGCCGGGACGAGTCCATCTTTCATGGCGCTGTCGCCCAACAAGGCGACCTTGCTCGTCTATGATTCCACTAACAACAGTAACAGCGTGCAGGTGGTGAATACCCGTACGGAATCCGCGACAGGAAAAGTCCAGCTCACCGGTCCCAGCTCCAGCATGGTGATACCCGTCACCACAAGCATCGGTTACGCCGCCGTGGCTTCAGCCCAAATGAACGGGTTCTCGCCGGGAGCTGTCGAGGTCATGAATCTTTCGAGTGGAGCAATTTCGACCATCATCGGCGTACCAAATGCCCAGACCATTGTCGCCAACGCCAATGGCACCCAGCTCTTAGTCTTCAGTCATGACCTGGATACGGTCAGCATGGTTTCTCCGCCGCTCGCAGTGCCTCCGGTGGACACCGGCTGTGACCTACAACCGAGCACCACCTGCACCGTCGTAGACGGTTTCGACCGTCCGGTCTATGGATTTTTCGCCAGCGACGGCAGCACCGCTTACATCCTGAATTGCGGCCAGGAGTGCGGTGGTACGGGCGCCGGTGGCAAGGGCGCGAGCATACAAGTGCTGCACCTAACTTCTCCGCCTACTGTAGATAGCCCAGTACCTCTCGATGGCGCGACCATGGGTTTGCTGAGTGGTTCCACTCTTTACGTCGCCGGCACCTCTCCTTCAAACAACAGCTGCGCGGGCCAGACGACGGCTGCCACGACTTGCGGACGCCTCAGCGTCGTTGCTCTGGCATCGACCCCCACCGTCACCGGTACCGTTGTTATCACTGACGGCTACCACGACCACATGGATATGAGCTCCAACCGGCAACTCTTCATCGGCGCCCACAGCTGCACGGATATCGGCAATGCCAACAATCCCAGCGGAGAAGTGCGCGGTTGTCTGGCAATTTTCGATACCACGAAAGCAGGGAATACAACCGCTGTCATACCGCCAGATAACGGTGATGTGACGGGTTTACAGAGCTTTGCCACCCGCTCCGTCGAATATGTCGTCGAGGGCGGCAATTTGCGTATCTACGACACCACCAAGGATGTGCTGCAAAAAACGCAACTCACCATCACCGGGAAAGCGTTCGACGTAAAGGCGATCGACTTTTTCTAACGGCGGGGCTACCCAATACTCTGAGTCGACCGAGGGGTGAAGTGTTCTACTTTCCAGGTTCCAGCACCAAGCGATGTGTCTTTGCGGCTTCTACTGCCGGGGGGGTAAATGGAAGGGTGAATGTCGTGCCCTCGTACCATGCCTTCCACTGGTCCATATAGTGCGGACTCAAAAAATCGCCCGCCTGGCCCGTTACCAGGTTCAAGGTTGATTGGTCGAGGTCGGCAAGGTTTGCCGTAAAGCGCTCGGATGGGCCGTGATGCTTTGTCACCGCCTTGACGGTATAGCCGCTGCCGGACTGCTCGCGGACGCCAGGTCCAGTCCAGCTTCGCAAACCAGGTATTTTTCCCAGCAAGGGATGCCGAATCTCGACTGCATTGAAACTTCCCCAGCGCCACGAGCTCAGCTCTTTCGGAGCCTCCGGCTGGTTGACGGCATGGTCGACGGCAGCCGCCAGAAGCTCCTCATAGTTCGGATACTGCGCAGGCAGCCATCGCTTGGGCCGATGCAGCATTACATTCTGCAGCCAAACCGATCGCATCTCCCACGAGTAAGTCTGCCAGCTCAATGTTTCTTCGTGATTCTTTGGATCCGCGGGGGCAGCTCCCAACCGCGGCTCCAGGAGCAAGCGCGTGAGCTCCGCGCGAGCCCGGTAGGCAATCGTAGGAGCGGCAGAGGAAGGCAGCATGCGCCCATCCCAATTGCGCATGATGTCGGCCGCCTGTTTTGCGCGCGCCGATGGCTTGGCCGCGTGGTCCACGGCATATACGAAACGCTCCGCTGAGAATGCCTCACTCTCCGATTGAATGTCGTTCTGTAGCGCAAGCATGTCCGACGCAGAAAACTTCCTGCCAGATTCGAGTACGTGATAAATCCGCTCCGTCCGCCAAGGCGGCGCCCACTCGGAGCTGATCGAATAGGGATATCCATCCGGCAATATGCGTCCGTTCGCGGTCGCGATGATGCCCGATGGCGGGTTGTAAATGTTTGGCAGTTTCTCGAACGGAATGTAACCTGTCCACTCGTGCGCATTATCTGCGCCGCTCACCGGCAAACTGCCGTCGCCGGCCACACGGATCGGGATTCGGCCGGTCGCTTGATAGCCGATATCTCCCTCAACGTCTGCGTAGACAACGTTCTGTCCGGGAGCATCAAGTTGGGCGAAGGCATGGCGGAAGTCTTCCCAGTTCTGAGCTGAGTCCACATCGAAAAAGGGCATGCGCAAACCATCGTAGAGAGTCCATCGCAGGGCCAATTGCCGTTTTTCACCGGGGACCAATTCCGTGACGATCGGTCCGTGTCGCGTGCTGCGCACATCCAACGCCACGTCTGGCTTGTCCTTGACGTGAATCACCTCAAAGCGATGTTCGACCCTCTCCAGGCCGTGGGGCGTCTGGTAGTGATCCGCGTCGTCGAAATTCTCGATGTAAAGGTCTTCCACGGTGGGCCCAAGATTGGTGAAGCCCCAGGCAATTCTCTGGTTATGACCCACAATCACGCAAGGCGTTCCGGGAAGAGTCACCCCGGCCACGTCAAGGCTGCCTGCCCGAAGGTGGGCTTCATACCAAAGGTTGGGCATTTGATGGCCGAGATGTATGTCATTCGACAGCAGCGGCTTGCCGGTAACGGTGTGCGCTCCTGCCAATACCCAGTTGTTCGATCCGTTGATGGGCGCCGGATCGGGCCATACGGGAGTGCCGGTCGATGGTCCCGTCGAGCGAGTGACCGCGTTGTCGTCTCCCGCGTCGTCATCGCCGTCGTCTTCTTGATCCGAGTCGACCGAGTGATTCTGTTGCTCCAAGCTTTCGCGCATGACCGTCGGCGGACGGTCGTGCCAGGAGCGATTCACGTACAGATCAGCGCTGAGTTCTGGCCCCAGTCTGGCGAGAATCTTCTCTCGCGCAAGAACATCCTTAAATCGCCCGTGGTTCAAATCCTTAACCATTTGGTTAGCAATCACGATCGAATCCTCGGGCCTCCACCGGCTGGGCGCATATTTCAGGATACGAAACTCAATCGGCAAACGATCCCGTCGCTCCTGGATATACGCATTCACTCCGCCCGCGTATGCTTCGAAATATGAGCGATCCCGCGCCGGCAGCCTCCCGACCGCTTGCTTCGCCGTCGCCCGCAGACCGAGAATGCGTTGTTCCCGATCATGCTCGAGCAAGCCTTCACCCAAGACCTGGGAAAGTTCTCCACCGGCAAAACGTCGCATGGCATCCATCTGCCACAAGCGGTCCTGGGCCGTCACGTACCCTTGGGCAAAAAATAAGTCTTCGAGGGTCTGGGCTTCGATGGCGGGCACGCCGTGCGTATCGCGCGTCACTGTAACTCGAGCAGTGAGTCCCTCGACTCGGAGGCTTCCGTCCAATTGCGGAAGGGCAGACCGGACTACGAAATAGAAATAGGTAAGGGTGGTTGCAGCTAGGGCAATAACCAGCAGTAAAAGCCACCCGGCCATCCGCCATACTATTGAAGTACGTCGGGAGGAGGGTGCGGAGAGAGTTGGGGACAAGCTCATGCGAAACACGATTGTATGGTCACTCGGCCTGGTCGCACAAACAGCTCGAATGCAATCGCTGCTGCGAAATTAGAAAGAAAGCGCTGGCGCAAGATCGCAAGGTCGAGGCAGCATGGCGGCTCTTCCAATGGACCCATGGGACACGCCGCGCACGCTCCGCGGCTGTTGAAAATGAATTTCATTTTCAAGATGCCCGGATGGTATTCTGAACTGACCGTGGGGACGCGGTTTGAGTCCTCGGCTGACTACTTCATGTCACTACCGTTACTCTGCAATTAGCTTCCAGCGACCCATGCTACAAAAGCGCGTTGACGATCATCCTTTGATTTCGCGCGAGATGGTGCGCGAAGCTCAAGACATTTTGCATCGTCATCTGAAGCGGGTTGGGCTGAAGCAGACCGCTCAGCGGGATACCATCCTCCGCACGTTTCTGGAGACCCGTGATCACCTCTCGACCGACGAACTGCATCGCCTGGTGCAGAAAGAAGATGTGCGCATCGGGTACACCACCGTCTACCGTACGCTGAAACTGCTTGCGGAGTGCGGATTGGCCAGCGAAGTTGCCTTCCACGACGGCATCGCACGCTATGAGCACCAGTACAACCGACGAAGCCATCACCACATGGTATGCACCCAATGCGGGAGCTCGGTCGAATTTTTTTCGCGTGATGTAGGTCAGGTGGAGCAGGAAATCGGGCGCAAATATCGCTACTTAGCCACCCGGCACACGTTTCAGATTTACGGCATCTGCGAGGACTGCCGCAAAAAAGATGCCGCATTGCAGTTGCGCTGAGCCTGGCATTTTCGAGGGAGAGAGAACTGATGTCCATTTCATGCCCACAATGCGCCGCTCAAATGCCCGACGAGGCTGCCTTCTGCCCGAGTTGCGGCGGCACGATGCGAGCTCCGGAGCGAGCGCAAAGTAGAGTCGGAGTGTTCAGCGAAAGCATCGCCGGTGCGCTTGCCTACTTCACCTTTGTCCCCGCCCTGGTCTTTCTGCTTCTCGATCCCTACAAGAAGGACCGATTTGTGCGTTTTCATTCTTTCCAATGCCTTTTCGCGTGGACCGCTGCTTTTGTCATTGTTGCTCTACTGAAATTTGTCGCCATCATTCTGTTCATCATTCCGTTCCTGGGCCATCTCTTGGCCTACCTGATTTCCATGGTGGTCGGTTTCGGTTTCGTCGTGATGGGGGTGGTGTTGGTGGTGAAAGCTCTGCAGGGAGAGATGTTCAAACTGCCTGTCATCGGAGACATGGCGGAAAAGCAAGCCAACGCCGTGTGAGGTTCGTAACCTGATAAAATCACCGTCGTCAAACTAAAGGATTGTGTTCGCCGACGAAAATGAGGTAACTGCGTCCACCTGCCCTTGACATTCTCTTCCGGAGATGTCATTCCTATTAGCTTTTACTCAGCCTATGAAATGCCTGCTGTGCGTGGGTTTGACGCAAGCTGGCGGAATTGGAAAATTGATTGCGCGTCAAGGTTTTCTACCACGACAAATGCTTCGATGGAGCCTCTTCCGCGGCGCTCTTTGCCCGTTTTTACCGGGAACGCATTGCCGGCGGTGCCGACTTCGTCTTCTCCGGACTGCTGCACCGCGCGGGCGCACTATTCGACGAGGCTGCCTTCGATGGCGACGAGAATGCCATTGTTGATTTCAAGTACTCCAGTTCTCCCAAAATTACTTGGTGGTTCGATCATCACGAGAGCGCGTTTCTGTCGCCAGCCGACGCCGCGCACTTCGAGCAGGAACAAAGCAACCGCAAATTCTATGATCCGGCGTTCAAGTCCTGCACCAGCTTCATCGCCATGATCGCACAGCAACGTTTCGGGTTTGATCCCGGGCCGCTCGCAGATCTCATCCATTGGACCGATGTCATCGACGGAGCGCTGTATCCCGACGCGAAAACCGCGGTAGAAATGCAGGCGCCTGCCATGAAGTTGACCATGGTGATCGAGTCCGCGCCGGATCAGCGCTTCGTGCCCAACCTGATTCCCTTGCTTGCGGTCAAACCGCTCGAGCAGATTCTGCAAGCACCGTTTGTTGCCCCGCTTCTTGGTCCATTGCTCAAACGTCACGAAGTGTCGATCGACATTTTGAGGCAACGCTCGGAATGCAAGGATGGAACTATTTTCTTCGACATCACCGACTACGATCTCGAGGGCTACAACAAGTTCGTTCCGTATTATCTTCATCCCCAATCCATTTACAGCGTGGGCCTCAGCAAGAGTAGCTTTCGCGTGAAAGTCTCGGTGGGATCCAATCCCTGGGCGCCCGAGGAGCCAGTGGTGAATCTGGCCAAGATTTGTGAGCGCTACGGCGGTGGTGGGCACGCTCGCGTGGGAGCGATTTCCTTTAATGTGAACCAACATGTCGCAGCCATGAGAGCGTCCGAGGAGATTGTTTCTGAGTTACGAACTGCTGTGCGGCCGAAAAAAAACTGATCGATTGTGGAGCAGTGAATCTCGCCCACCGGCCTACTCTAGGACCACGGCCTTTACAAGGTTGCGCGGATGGTCTACGTCGTATCCCTTCAAGACCGCTACATGATAAGCAAAAAGCTGCAGTGGAATCACCTCGATGATCGGCAGCAGCAACTCGGGCGCGGGCGGAACAAAAAATACCTGGTCCGCGATCTCCCTCACTTGCTCATCACCCTCGGTCGCAACTGTGACCAGAAGTCCGCGGCGTGATTTCACTTCCTTCATCACCTCCAGCGTCCGCCGGTATCGCAGCACCGAGTCCGGATCGTTGCGGTCGCAAGTAGCCAGCACGACCACTGGCAGGTTTTCATCCACTAATGCGTTTGGTCCGTGTTTGAGTTCTCCCACCGGATACCCTTCAGCATGCGCGTAGGAAATTTCTTTCAGCTTGAGCGCTCCTTCCCGCGCAATGGCGTAATGTACGCCCCGGCCAAGGTACAAAAACTTCTCCGACCGGAAGTGTTTCTGGGCGTATTCCTCCGCTTGCTTGTCCCATGCCGGAAGCTGCTTCTCGATGGAGTGTGGAAGCTTCATCAGACGTTGCAGGTAGGATCGGGTTACCTCCGAGGTCATGCGGCCCCGCTTTCGAGCCAGGAAGAGCGCCATCAGGTACAGCACTGTGAGTTGAGTTGTGAAGCTCTTGGTTGCTGGCACCGACAGTTCCTGGCCGGCGCCGGTGATTAATGCGGCACTGGCCTCGCGCACAATGGTCGTGCCATCAACATTCGAGATGCCGATCGTCTTCACCCCTCGGGTCAAGGCCTCGCGTTGGGCGGCGATGGTGTCTGCGGTCTCGCCCGACTGGGTGATGACGATCACAATGGGATCGATCGCCGCATGGGTCGAGCGGTAACAGTATTCGCTGGCATACTCCACGTCCACCGCCACGCCTGACAGATCTTCGATCATGATCTCGCCGGCCAGGCCAGCGTGACGACTCGATCCACTCGCCGCAATGATGAGCTTCTCGAAAGTCAGAAGCGCGCTCTCAATGGCCTGCAACTCGCCGGGGAAAATAATGTCGTCTTTGAGATGTCTTTCAACGGTCTTGGCGATGGCCTCAGGCTGCTCGTAGATTTCCCGACGCATCGCATGCGCAAATTTATCCTTCGTGGTGACACGGTTGTGGTTAGCGGTCATCATGGAGATGGGGTGAGAGTAACTCATTATTCCTCAACGTTCAAATCGAACATTCGAGGGGAAAATAATTTTCTTTCGTATAGACCCGGTGCGCGCGGTTTTGCAACTAACTGCCAGCACCGACAAAATTCCTGTGGAGGAAGAACCATGGCTGACGAAAAGCAGAACCCCAAGCAACCCTCTGGACAACAACCGCAACAGCAAAAACAGCAGCATGGGCAGCAGGAAGATCGGAAGCAACCCGGCCAGTCCCAGCAGGGTGGACAGAACGCGGAAAACCAGAAGGGACAGCAGGGTTCATTCGACCGCGGTTCGCAGGATCGTAACCAGGGCCAGAGCGAGTTTGATCGGTCCGGAAACCGCAAAGCATCCTAAGCTTGTTTTTTGGGGCAACAACTTCATCCGGACGGGGCGTTCCCGCCCCGTCTGAATCTAAAGGAGAGACACTATGAACAAGTTTCTGAAGTCGATACTTAAGACCGCGATCTACTTGCTTGACCAGTCTGACCGCGTCGCAGCCGACATGCGAGACCGGGTCGCAGATCGAGTTGACGAGGTAAGCGACCGAGTCTCCGACCTCCGCAATCGGGCGCGGGACCTTTACGGCCATGAGGATCACACCCTGCGTAACATCATGACCTTTGCCGCTGGAGTCGGGGTTGGAATCGGTGCTGGGATGCTGCTTGCCCCGACGAGCGGAGAGGATATGCGCAACTCAATCGGCGAAAAGGTCCACGACATCGGCGACCGCGTACGCACTCGCTTCTCGTCCGAAGCAAAAGGGGCGACCGGAACGGAAGGCGTCTAAGGTTCGATTGCCTGCCTGACCTGCGACCAGGCCTTCTAGGTTGGCCAGCTTGTGTGTCGCGAGGCTCAGGTGTGTCGTTCAACCCAACAGTATTTATTTTGTCGGCGATGCAAATGCGCCGCACAAATCCGCAAGGAGGATCAATTCCAAGAGACTCGTGTTTCCAACCAGTATTCGCAACGCACTCTTCGCCGGTCTGCTGTTGGGTGGCTTGGCAGTAGCCGGTGCGCAGCAACCATCCGATCAATCGGCGCCGCCGCAATCTGCTCCACAAACGGATCGGCAAGCTCCACAAACTGCTCCGCAAGCAGATCAGCAAACTCCACCGCAGGGGGATCAGCAGCCTGCTGCACAGTAAACTGCTCCGCCGGCAGATCAGCAGCCTGCTCCACCAACTGGCGCAATCGAGTCATCGAGTACTCACGAGAATCTCATTTACCTTTACCCTCACGTTGGGATTTAAAATAACTCTTCACGCTGGCACCGGGGTGTTCGCCTTTGTAGGCGGGCCAACCTCGCCACCTTGCTGTGGCAGCCGCAGCCAGTTTCGAATTAGACCTGCAACCCTTGGTATCGGTATCAGTACCGCCCATCAATGATTTCAATTCGCTCAGTTCGGCGATACGTGATCGTGGCGAAACCAACATGGTGAGCCGGGCGACGTCTTTGTCGCCCCTAAGACCATCACCACCACCATGATGACCATTGCCACTACCATCAAAACGACAAGGACGCCAAGACCGAGAACAGCGACGAGAAGAACAACGACAACGACAGGAGGAACAACGACAACTGGTACTACTTCGGCTGCTAATCCGCTGCACAGGTCACTTAGATTTGGATCTGCTGCGGTTCGCCAACAACTCAGACCGACCAATGACACTTCGCGGACTTTCGAGTTTCGGCGGGTCCGAGATTCCCTCGAAAGCCGCGTTAGACTTCCACGGACTCAAAGCATACATACGACGGTCGCGCAGAACGCGCACTCCATCGCTCCATGTGGCAAGCATTCGTTTCCCAGTATCTTTGAAGCCTGTTAATCCCTTCATGAGTTCGCGGACGGCCGGGGCAGTATCTGCGACCGCATCACTGATACGCTCCACAATTTCCTTCTGCTCCCGCTGAGGGATTCCAAAAGTCGAAGTGATGAATGCTCCCAGAGTTTTTCCCGGCAACCACGTCTTGCTCCCCATGAAGCTTATTCCGGGCGGATTGTTCTGGTAACTTGGATAGACGGAAGTCGTGAAGAAGTCGCATGCGGGTGCGAGGCGTGGGTCCGTGCGCGACGTGTAGAGCAATGCCAGATTCTTCGAGTGGCAGTCAGCATTTCTCAGAGCGTACGTTAACAGCAGAATTGCAGTAAGCTTCTGGAAGGTTTCGTATTGCAGCCCGCCCTGCACATAGCTGCGAACTGCCTTCGCGATTCTCTCCCATGCTGTTTCGTACTTCGCCGAGGGCCGAAGTCCGAGTAGCGCACAAAAATCTTCCAGTGCCCTGAAGGGTTTCCCGTTCTCATCGACATCGAAGCGATGCACCACCAGAACATTGCCATCCTGAGAGAGTTCGGTTTTCGCACATTCGACAATTCTCGCCGCCACCTGCATGCACAAGTACTCGTTGGCGGTCGCGAACGGAAGCTTGGTTGATGACCCTTTGATGATGTGCTCGTCCGTCAATGTGGCCTTATTATGCGCCCCCATACCGCCCTGTTTCTTCTCCTCCGTGTCTAAGAACTTAGGTAGGACGCCCGAGACGCCACTTTTAGCATGCTCTCTAACGAGTTGTGAGAACGCTTCCTCCGAGTTGTCTCCCTTCAGCAACTCAGCAACCTCAATCGGTTTTGCGGGTTGGTCCAGTGCCGCCTCGGGTGGAGCGACCTGAACCCTCCCAACCATGTTGCGGCCGATAACGGAGAGGAGTGCGATTGGACTGGCACCCATGTGCGGTCCGAACTCCTCTTGCAAAACCTGCAGGAGGTATCCCTCCGGAAGGTTCATCTGGAAGATAGGGTGCAGCTGGTCGTCCCACGAGTACGATTCTGTCCGGACAGGCATCGTCAGAGATACGAGATTGTCCGGCGCGATATTTGGAATGTAGGTCATCACGCTCTTGAAATCACCGACTTGCTCAAGGACGGCGACGAGACGACCGAGGACATGAACATTCAGCTTCAAGCACCACCCCGTTCGCGCCGTAGTTCATCGAGGGTGCCAGAGGCTCCTACCTCGGTGAAACTCATTTCGAGGCCCAGTACCGCGAGCACCGCTAAGAGTTTGCGGGAACCGAACTCCGATACCTGTCCTCGTTCAAAGCGCACAAGGGATTCCCTCGTGATTCCAGAGCGTTCAGAGACCTCGCTCTGGTTTAGCCCAAGAGTCTTTCGTCTTGCTGAGACGGCTTGTCCGAGTTCTGCGAATGTAGGTAGGCCCGTTCGTCGCACCGGTCCGGGCGTGGCCACGCCTCAGCCAGTCCCCACGCTTTCACGGACTGTTCGGTCAATTGGCGCACGCCCAGACGCAAATGGCAGCCAGAGGCCCCGCGAGAGCAGTCGGTTCTCTTTTCTGAAATGGAGTTTTGCTTTTCTCACGGATCGAGTTTTAATACGGCACCCCTTCCGGTCCGCACCTGCTTGATCAGCGGCAACCTTGTTTTCGGGCTTTTGAAGAATGCCCTTCTAGTCGGTTGGACCCTGGAATCGGCTGTGTGAGAAGATTCGCATGCTAGGCGGTGCAGTTCGGTGTCTAATGCTATTTTTGGTTTCCAGCCAATTTGCTTTTCATTCCGTGCTGATCGCCCGGTTCGTGGTAATCGGCGCCCTTTGTCTCACAGAGCTTGGTGGCGCAGGCTACGCACAAACTGCAGAATCTGCAGAGATTCGGGTTCAGACCAACGGCACGAGCACCGGCGGTGCTCACGCTCCGGTCAAGGATGCCTTGTCCCGACCGATTACGGCGGGAGGTTTTGTCGACGGTGCACCCGTCGTCTTCTCCGACATCACCCACGCCGCTGGCCTCGATAAGTTTCATCACAAGTCGGGCACTCCCGACAAGGGCACGATTCTGGAGACACCCGGATCCGGAGTCGCGCTCCTCGACTATGACAATGATGGATGGCTCGACATCTATCTGCTGAACGGCTCAACGTTTCCCGCACTGAGGGGCAACGAAGCTGCGCCGCGGGCGATGCTTTTCCACAACAATCACGACGGCACTTTCACCGACGTGACTGATAAGGCCGGAGTGGCCAACGAACGCTGGGGTTTTGGCGTTGTGGTCGGCGATTACGATAACGATGGCTGGCCGGACATCTACGTTTCCAATTTCGGGAAGAACCGGCTCTACCACAACAACCACGACGGCACGTTTACCGACGTCGCGGAAAGGGCTGGCGTGACACTGGGCGGATGGTCGACAGGCGCGACTTGGGGCGATTACGACCACGATGGCTACCTTGACCTCTTTGTTCCCGGCTACGTGAAATTCGATCCCGACAATCCGCCGATCGCGGGCAAAGGGGGCCTGCCGCCCGGATTGTGCCAGTTTCGCGGGATCAACGTGATGTGTGGCCCGCGCGGCTTGCCGGGCGAGAGCGACCACTTATTTCATAACAACCGCGATGGGACCTTTACTGACGTGAGCATGAAGGCCGGTGTTTCTGATCCCAGAGGCGACTACGGGTTGGCGTCGGTTTTTGTGGACGTGGACGATGACGGATGGATTGATTTGCTGGTCGCCAATGATTCCGTACCGAAGTATCTTTATCGCAACAAGCATGACGGAACATTCGAGGATGTCAGCTATCTCTCGGGATTCGCTCTGAATGACGAGGGGCGTGAACAGGCTGCCATGGGAATTGCGGTCGGCGACTACAACCGCGACGGAAAGGTCGACTTTCACATCACGAACTTCTCCGACGACTACAACACACTGTACCGCAACGACGGAGAGGCCAGCTTCAACGACGTGAGCTTTGCTGCAGGCATCGCCAATGTGACCATTCCGTTTCTCGGCTGGGGGACGGGTTTTCTGGACTATGACAACGACGGCCTGCTCGACATTTTTGTTGCCAATGGCCACGTTTATCCTGGCGTGGACAAGCAGGACTGGGGCACGACGTGGGCGCAGCGCCCGTTGCTGTTTCGGAATTTGAATGGCTCCAAGTTCGAGGAGGTCGCTCCGGCCACGGGCAGCGGTCTGGCCGTCTTGGTCTCCGCACGCGGAGCGGCTTTTGGCGATGTGTTCAATGAAGGGCACATCGACGTGGTCCTCAACGTCATGGATTCGACGCCCGTGCTTTTGCGTAACGTCGTCAAGAATTCGAATCATTGGTTGATGCTTAAGTTGATCGGCGGCCCGAAGAGCCCGCGGGACGCGATCGGAGCGAAAGTGTTTGTCACCACGGGCACGATCCGGCAGCGCGCCGATGTTTTCAGCGGAGGCAGCTACGCTTCCAGTTCCGATCAACGCCTGCACTTCGGCTTAGGAGCGGCTACCAAGGTGGATAAAGCAGAGATCTTCTGGCCCGACGGAGCGAGGGAAGAGATCAAGATTCCAGTGATCGACCGCACCGTCACAGTCGCGGAAGGCAAAGGAATTGTGCAACCGTGACGCTTCAGTCTGCATTCTGGAACCCGCGTCCTCTCCTGACGCTGGCGTTCTATTTCGTGTTTGCTGACTCCGGCCAACTAGCCACGGTACAGGGACAGAGTGCACCGCCGGCGTCAGGATCAAATTCTGCTGAAGCCTTTGTCGACAACACGCAGCGGCTGGGCGTTAACTTTCAATACCGGGCGTCCCATACTTCCAGGAAGTACCTTCTGGAAACCATGGGAACAGGAGTCGCACTGTTCGATTATGACAATGACGGGCGCCTGGACATTTATTTTGTAAATGGAGCGCCCCTAAGCGATCCCACTCCGAAAGGGACAATTCCACAGAAGACCGATTCGCAATACTGGAACCGCCTATACCATCAGAAACCGGACGGAACGTTCGAGGACGTTACTGAGAGGGCTGGTCTGCAAGGAACGGGATACGGAATGGGCGTCGCCGTCGGTGACTATGACAACGACGGATTCGAGGATATTTATGTAACGGCCTACGGCGGAAACAAGCTCTACCACAACAACGGCAACGGTACATTCACTGACGTGACCCAGAAGGCGGGCGTGGCAGGAGGCGGCTGGTCCACCAGCGCGGCATGGGTCGATCTGGACGGGGACGGCTTCCTTGACCTGGTTGTTCTACGCTATCTGGATTGGGATTTCGACGATGTCTGGTGCGGCGAGCACCAACCAGGCTACCGAGCGTACTGTCATCCCGATTTCTTCAAGCCTATTTCACCGCTGGTCTACCATAATGATAAGGACGGTACATTCACCGAGGTCACACAAAAGGTGGGCCTCGGCAAACCAGGGAAAGGACTTGGTGTGGCGATTAGCGACTATGATCGCGGCGGCCATATCGATCTTTTTGTCGCCAACGATTCCATGGCCGAGTTCCTCTATCGCAACAAAGGGGATGGCACTTTTGAAGATGTCGGTCTCGACTCCGAAGTCGCGGTTGACATAGACGGGCGTACCTATGCCGGCATGGGTGTGGATTTCGCCGACTACAATAATGACGGTTGGCCTGACCTGGTGGTAACTGACCTGGCGAATCAGCGCTACGCCCTTTACCAAAACAAAGGATCCGGCTCCTTCACCTATGCCAGCAACACCAGTGGAATTGGCCAGATGACAATGGCTCACTCGGGGTGGGGAGTCCGCTTCCTCGATTACGATAACGATGGATGGAAGGATCTTCTCATCGCTCAAGGCCACGATCTGGATACCATCGAGTTGAACTACCCCAATCTGCGCTACCGCGAACCCATGCTGCTGGCCCGCAATACCGGGCGCGGGTTTGTCGATGTTTCCGCGCAGTCCGGGAACGTCTTCCATCAAGCCTGGGTTGCGCGTGGCTTAGCCGTTGGGGACATTGATAATGATGGCCGGGTCGACGCGGTTGTAACCACCAACGACGGCTCGGTTCACGTTCTCCACAACGAAACGGTAACGCAGAACCATTGGATTCTTCTCCATTTGGTTGGGCACAAGAGCAACCGGGACGCGATTGGCGCGGAAGTCAGTGTTGTGACGGCATCCGGCCCACAATACGCGACCGTTTCGACGGCGGGCAGTTATCTTTCTGCCAGCGACAAACGCCTACATTTCGGGCTGGGGCAGCAGAGCGTTGTGCAAAGAATCGAGATTCGCTGGCCCAGCGGGATCAGGCAGACGCTTAAAGACGTCTCTGCCGATCAAATTCTTCAAATCGATGAGCCCGCCGCGCCATCCACGCCACAGAAACCATGAGCACGCGCCGTGCCAACGCGGGCTTTTTCCTGTCCTTGGTGATGGTCTGGTCTTTTTGTGGACTTCGGGGTTCCGCACAATCCAGCAGCGACTTTGATCGTGGTGTGGCTGAATTCCGCGCTGGAAACTATTCGTCAGCTGCAGCTCTGTTTGCCGATGCCGAGACTGCATCTCCCGGCGCCACCGATGCGCTTCTTTACCAGGCAAAATCGCTCGTGCACCTTCAGGATTTTGCTGGAGCAGAGCGGGCTCTGCATAGTTACGTTACGTCGCATCGTGATTCTTCCGATGCGCTCTATATGCTGGGTTTCGTTCTGAACCGCGAGAACCGGCCGTCGGAATCGCTTGCGTTCTATACGCGGGGTGCGGCCATCACACGCCCCACAGCCGATGATCTGAAGGTTGTCGGCCTGGATTACGTTCTTCTCGATGACTATGCCGACGCCATCAAGTGGCTGGAAAAGGCGGTCCAGTTCGACGCCAGGAACGTCGATGCCTGGTATTACTTGGGCCGTGCGTACTACACCAAGTCCCGCTTGATCGAAGCACGAAAAGCGTTCCAGACGGTGCTCAATCTGGATCCGCACGACGCACGGGCGGAGAACAATCTGGGATTGATCTTTGAATCCGACGCTCAACCCGAGGCGGCCATCGATGCTTATCGCAAAGCGATCGCGTGGCAAGAGCAGAGCCTCCATCCAAGCGAGCAACCCTACGTGAATCTCGGGAACGCGTTGATCGGACAGGACCGCCCCAAAGAGGCCGTCGCACCCTTGGAAAAAGCTGTCAGGTTAGCCCCAAGCAATGGTTTCTGCCGCCTCAAACTTGGCATCGCCTATCTGCGAGCGCGGCAACTGGAGGGAGCACAGCGTGAGCTGGAGAAGGCCACACAGCTGGAACCGGACAACGCCCAGGCTCACTACCAGCTAGGTAAACTGTATAAGGAGATTCGCGCTCTGGATCGCGCCAAGGCCGAGTTTGATCGCACCGCCGAACTCCAGAGTCATGCCGCGAGTGCGAAGTCCGACTTGTCGAATCATTAGGTCAAGACGGTTTCCTACTGCGGGCTCTGCGAGGGAGGTGGCGGTACGGATCGATCGGGGTGCTCCGCCTGATAGTCTTCCAGCGACTTCTGCGCTTTGTGTGCTTCTTGATCTTTGAGCTCCTGATACTTGGCCATCGCAGTACGAGCTTCTTCTGTGCGATGCAGGCGCCGGTAGGCCGTTCCCAGCTGATACCAGGCCTGCTCGGCGACTTGCGGATCAGTATCGGTCTTGACCGCGCGTTCGAAGTGACTCGCGGCGGCGGCGGCATTGCCGAGCAGCATCTCGGCTCGGCCGAGGTTGTAATCCAGGTGTATTAGGTTGGGTTTCTCGCGTTGGGCCGCCGCGATCAGTTCTTTACCCTTGGCTCCGTCGCCTTTCTCGACTTCAATTGCACCTAGCTTGTATCTGGCTAGCACGTTGTTCGGGTCAATCTCAAGCTCGCTCCGAAACGCAGCCTCCGCTTCAGGGATCTTATTGGCGTTGCGGTATTCCGAGCCGAGCTCTTCGTGAAGGCCCGGTTGCGTGGGAGCGAGTTTGATGGCCTCCTCATACTCGAGGATGGCTTCGGAGTGGCGGTCGGCTTCTGCGTTGGCTTGGGCCAGCACGCGGTGCACGCGCCAGGACTTCGAATCCAGCTTGAACATCTTGGCGTAGCTGGCGTTCGAAACCAGAAGATGGGCCCGGCCGCGATGGTACAGAATGTCGGGATCGTCGGGATTGAGCTGCGCGGCCTTGTCAAGCGCCAACGCCGCCTCTTCAGGACGCTCCTGCGCCAGGCGCACGACGCCCAGCCACATCCAGGCGGGGGCGTCTTTGGGATAACTATCTGTTTCTTTCTTGACCGCGACCGCGGCCGCGTCCAGATGGTTCAGCCGGAACTCGGAGATGCCGAGAAAGAGGCTGGCACCGTGCAGCTTGGGCTTGAGCGCCAGCGCCTTTTGGAAGCTTCCGATAGACTCGTCAAACTTGTTTTGTTCTTCGCGGACCAGCCCTAGATTGAAATATGCCTCGGCAAAGCTGGGCGACTGTTTGATGATCGCGGAAAAGCCTGCGGCCGCGACGTCGAGTTTGCCTTCGCGCATGGCTTGGGTGGCCTGGGTGAAGGCGGCGGGGTCTGGGGTCTGGGCTCGCAGAAGTGGCAGCGCCCAGAACACTGCGAGCACGGAGACAGCAGCCATCCACTTGGGATATGGAGGGCGACCAGAACGTCGACGTTTGTCAGCGAAACACAGAGCAAAGGTGATCGCGCGCACACTCAAATTCTATACCCGTCAGAAACTCACTACGGCAAAGTAAAATCCTCCTGCCACAGGATGGCAGGAGGATTGATTGGAGTTGCGGTTCCGCTAGAACTCGTAGCGCAGCGTGGCCTGAATTTGGCGGGAGGCATTGAGCACACCGTGACCACCGCCTCCGGGAACGCCGAAGAACTGGTCACTCGGCGAGCCAGAAAGAGAAGAGAACACATGACGGTTAAACGCGTTCGGGATGTCCAGTTTGAAAACGATCGAACTGGACTCTCTAATCTGAGTGCGTTTGATGATGGCGAAGTCTTCGTTGACGTAACCGGGACTTCGCAGCCAGCCCTCGACAGGTGGCAGGTTTCCGAAGACGTAGGGAGCCCCCGGCACTGTTCCGACAATCTTGCTAGGGTCCAGAAGTGCCGCGCAATTGAGGATCGGTGAATTTGAGGTTGAAGAAAACGAGAACGTACCATTGGAATTTTCAGTGCAGCCGCTTTGGAATCCCACCGAACTGGGGCCAGCCAAATTAAACGAACCATCGAGGGCTGGTGTCCAGTGAGAAGGTTGCGACAGAAATAGCGATTGCCCGGGAATCAGGCTGTAGCGCCAGTTGCCCCCGTAAATGTTGGCGGGAGAAGTGGCGCCGGCGCTAATGGTGGTTGGCGACCCTGATTGATAGCGCTGCACGCCGCCAATTTGCCAGCCACCCAATACCTTGCTGGCCACTCCGTGGTTCAAGTATCTCTTCCCTGGTCCCGCCGGAAGCTCGTACAAATAGCTGAGTACGAAGGTTTGCGGAATGTCCTGGTAACTGACCGCTTTTTCCGCTCTGAGATTGTACGGATTCTGGGCGCCAAAGACGTTGGAACCGAAAGCGGAAAATGGAACGGCGTAGTTGCTGTCCGCATCCGTCAACGTCTTCGAGAAAGTGTAGGCGGCAAGGAGATTCAAACCGTTGCGGAAACGCCGCTCCACCTTTGCTTCAAGCGCGTTGTAAGTCGACTGTCCGATATTCTCCAGGCAGCAATTCGTTCCGATGCTGCCAAACTGCGGAAAAGGCCGCAACAACTGTCCGATCCTGGCCCTGCCACTGGACCCGTCCCCCCAACCCGCAACGAACCAGGACGGCACACTCACTCCCAGCTGGGCGAGAATTGCCGGTCCGTTATTTCCGTCGGTGCCGTCGACGAGAAAGTTCAACTCGTTGCCTAGTGAGTTGTACTTGGGATTGATCGTGTTGATCTGCGCCAAGTTCGAGTGCAAACGGGTACCGTGCTGGCCCACGTAACCAAGGGTAAAGATCAAGTCTTGAGCAATCTGGTGCTGGACCTCAAAAGTCCAGTTCTGCACCATGCCAGGCCGGCTATAAGAAGGCAAGACGGTATTGCCGGAATCGCTGAAATTCACCAGCGTTGGGCTATTGTTGTTGCTGGGAGGCGTGTAAGCGGGAAAACCGACATCCCACGACTGCACTGGTGTGAAGTTGTCGGAGGAGTTGAATGTTGGATTGACGGTTGTTCCGCTGGCTAATTGCGAGCCAAAGTCAGAATAGCTCAGGGGTGCGTAGTAGATGCTGTAACCGCCGCGAAACACGGTGTTCGGCATAGAGCCCGGCGAATATGCAAATCCTATGCGCGGCCCAATGTCCTTCAAGTACGTCTTCGCGCCCGTGGCGCCGTCGCCGTAGATCAAGGCGCCGGGGAAACCCGGCGTCGCCGGATTGGAAGCCTTAAGGTCAAGCACGGACATCGCGCCGGTCGCCTCGTGCCGTGGGGTATCGATATCCCACCGCAAACCGACGTTAACTGTCAGGTTGCTGCGTAACTTAACGTCATCCTGCGCGTAGAGGGCATAGTAACGCTGATTCCAGCGTGGGAAGTGGGAACTGATGGTCAGGAGCTCCTGGTTCGGCAGGCCAAGCAGAAAGCTGGCGACTGGACTGCCTGTCAAGCTCGCGTCGTTGGCCTTGTACGCGGTCTCGTAGTTCCAGAAAGTGTAAGCGGGCGATGTAGCGGGATTCAGCACAGAAAACTGCAGCCCCCTGATTTCGCCACCAAAGCGCACAGAGTGACGGCCGTGCACCCACGAAATGCTGTCCGCCAGCACCACGCTGCTCGGAATGTTCTGGTTGAAGTTGTTGCTGCCGAACCCTGCATAGTTGATACCGTAAGGGCCGCCATTGAAGCCAATCGGCGGGAACGTCGGGCCAAACGCGTTGTTGATGCCAAGCACCTTTGGCCAATCGTTGCCGTTGACGCCCTCGGCGGTACTCGAGTTCCACAACCGATTGAAACCCACCACCAGATGGTTCAATACGCTTGGACTCGCGATGTAATCCCAGCCGAAACGGAGAAGGTGGCTGAAATTGGAATTGAAGAAATTGCCATCCAAAGGTGGAGGCAAGGCTGGCGTCCCGTTCAGGACTTCCTGATCGCGGCTGCTATAGGAGAAAAACAGCTTATTCTTGTCGCCCAAGTTTTCGTCGATCCGGAAGCTCATCGTGGTGTCGCGTGTAGGCAGCCGACCCGCAAAAAAATAGTTGAGATTCCCTTGAGCGTTGCCGCTCAGATTTGCATGCGGCAAGTAACTCAGGACCTTCTGCGCTACCGGACTAATATTGGTGATCTTGTTATTCGGAAAAGGCATGCGGCAGCCGAGGACAGAGTTCGTCGTCGAAGGATCAAAGATCTGGCCGAGAAGAACATTCTGCCCGGGGGTGCAGGGATTGGGAATGCCTGTATCGGGTCCCAGCAGTGCGGAAAAGTCGCCGCTGCGTTCGGCGTCCGTAGGCAAGGTTGTGAGGTTCGTCGTGCCGCGATTATTGCGGTATTGCTCCCAGGAGAAGAAGAAGAAGGTCTTATCGTGGCCGTTGTAGATGTGCGGAATGCGAACCGGACCACCCAGAGAGCCGCCAAAATCGTTCTGGTGGTCAGGAGGCTTCTCTGCAAGCCGCTGCACTTTATCAGGCTGACCTGCTGCCATGAAGAAAGCATTGTTCCTGGCAATCACTCCGTTCTGAAAATTGACGCTCCAGGGAAATGCGTCCAGAGCCTGATTGCGGAACAAGTCAAAAACGGTCCCATGATACCGATTGGTTCCTGATTTCGTGGTAAAGCTCTCGACGCCACCGGAAGTCCGGCCGAACTGAGCAGTAGGAGTGGAGGTTGTAACCTTGAACTCGTTGATGGCTTCCACCGACGGAGCGATCTGGTCAAAAGCTGAAACCGTGTCCATCCGCTGGATGCTGACCCCGTCGAGGAGAACTTCTGTTCCGAAATTCTGGCCTCCAGACAGCTTCGATGTGAAAATACCGTTGCCGTTAGAGGAACCGCTCGTTCCCGGCCCAGTGGTGCCCGGAGTCAAGAACACAAAGGTTTCGGGGGATCGCAAGAAGCTCTGGCTGGAGGAACTCAGCGACAAGGGCAATTCCTCAATCTGCCTTTTATCGACCACCGTGCCCACGTCGGAGCTTTCCGTCTGCAACGTAGGCGCGTCCGCCAGGACCGTGACTTCTTCCTTCACGTCTCCGGGTTGGAGGGTAATATTCAGCGCGGCGGTGGTGTTGATCTGAACCAGCACGCCTTGTTGCTGTGAGGTCTTGAAGCCTTTGACCTCAACGGTGACGTCATACCGACCCACTGCTACATCAGAGACGCGGTACACACCCTCGGCAGTGGAAACCGTCTTGTAGACGGCGCCAGTGTCCGCCCCCTTCACCGTTACCGCTGCTCCGCCGACCGCGGCCCCGGTGCTGTCCAGAACTGAGCCCGCGATCGTTCCGCGGTCTGATTGCGCCACTGCACTGCCCACCATCAGCAGGCACAGAATCCCAACCCTCAATTCCATCAGCCGATCACGACTCATATCACGCCCCTTGGAATCGAAAAAACACTTCGACCTGAAAGCTCGAACTCTGGTAAGGCAAACGTACTAATAAAAAATAACTAGACATGGGGTGTCAATACTACTTTCGTACAGCTAGATGGCTAGAGGCGATTCGTTCCATCAGTCCAGCGAGATGATCCCTCGTTGCAGCGCGACGGTAGCCGCCTGGGTGCGGTCCTTCACGCTTAACTTCTCAAGCACGTGACTCACGTGCAGCTTTACCGTGACCTCCGCAATATTGAGCGCACTTGCGATCTCCTTGTTTCCCAGGCCTTTGGCAACCATCCGCAGCACTTCGACTTCGCGAGTGGTCAAGGAGCGATGGAACCGCCGCTCTGCCAGGTGCCCGGCGACGATCGGATCCACATACTGTCGCCCTTGATGAACTTCACGCACTGCGCGCAGGAGCTCTTCCCGAATGATGCTCTTCACGATGTATCCGCGCGCGCCGGCATGCAGGGCGCGATAGATTTCTTCCTCTCCCGAATGAGTAGAAAGCATCAGGATGGAGGCATCCGGGAACTCTTGAATCATCGCTGCGGTGCAGTCGGTGCCGCTCATTCCCGGCAGCCGAAGGTCCATCATCACCAGGCTGGGATGGTGTTTGCGGTAGGCCTCAAGTGCGGCCTCGCCGTTACCGGCTTCGGCCACTACCTCCATGTCCGGCTCCACGTTCAAGGACGCAGACAGACCCATCCGGACCATAAAGTGATCGTCAACCACCAGAATACGAATTGGTTTTGAATTCCTCATCGACCGCTTGACTCGAATGCAGTGGAACCTCTACGGCTAGGCGCGTACCGCGTCCGCACTCGCTCTCGACCTTCAACTGGCTGCCCATCGACAGCGCGCGCTCGCGCATATCGAGGAGTCCGAAATGCCCAGTGGGTGACGCCTGGTTTGCCATAAATCCCTGCCCATCATCACTCACCGTCAGGCATACAGAGGTAGGTGCATAGTTCAATTCGATGGAGACCTGCTGGGCGCGTCCGTGTTTCACAGCGTTGGATACGGCTTCCTGCGCGATGCGCAGCAGGTTCATCTCTACCGGCCCGGGGAGGCGTACCGGGCTGCCTTGGATCTTGACTTCCACCTTCTCCTGCCCACGTGGGACAAGTGGCTCGACAACATGGGTTAGTGCCGAGATGAGATCCCCATTTTCCAGGAGTTGGCAACGAAGGTCCCATACCGAACGACGCGCTTCAATCATGCTGTGGCGGCTCATGCTACGTGCTGTTTCCAGCGCGTGCTGGGCAACGCCCGGCGCCTGCTGGAAGCAATCGACTGCCAGATCAAGTTGCATGGTTATTCCAGCCAGTTCCTGTTCCAGCGTGTCGTGAAGCTCGCGAGCAATCCGGTTACGCTCTTCGAGCACGGCGCTGTTTCTTAACTTCTGGCGGATGACGGTCATCTGCTCTTTCAGGCGTCGCCCGAGCACGACAACCCACGTCATCACAGCCAAAAGAATGCCCCCCGTGATGACCAACAGCCAGAGCGTGTGACGTAAATTCCACCACGAGGGAGTTGTGAGCACCGTGACATCCTGGGGCAAGCGCAGCAACATTCGAAACGACTGCGGAACTCGCCACAGTCCTCCGCTGCGAACCAAACAAATACCGGTGAGCCGCACTTCGCTATTCAGCGGGATGGACAGGACGGCATCCGCAGAAACTTCGGACGGCAGGGTCGCATCGAAAACCACTTCACCGCGTTGCAGCAGAACGCGAAGGCCATCCTGCCGCGCCTGCCGATTCAGCAACTTGGCATCGATGGTCACTAGGGCGCCGTCGAAGTCCTCCCAGAGAGCATCGAGGTTCAGCAACACGGGTTTGGGCGCTTGCTCGTGTCTTAAACGATGAAAGACGGCGTCCTCTAACATCGGCGCCGATTCACCCATCGCGGGGAAACCGAGCACGTCCACGAGATCACCGATCTGGAGGGGCGTGGCCTGCTGGGTGAGCACGCGAAGTCCCTTGCCCTGGCTCTGGAGAAACAGTGCATTGCCCTGCTGCTGATATCCGACGATGCCGCGCACTCGCACCCGGTGCCGAGAGACCTCTTCCGCCGAAAATCGCAACAACTCAGACAGTGGAACTTCTGTAACCGACGCTTCCACTTTAATGAAACTCAAACGGGGAACGTAGAACAGGATTCCTGTAAGTTGCCGATTGGCGTTGTACAGACTGCCGCACACGCCCTCGATCAGGACTTCGCTGTCCACCCAGGGAGAAAAATCCTGCTCGCGGGTAATCGGCACTCGGACAATGAATTCGCCGGCTTCAGAGGCGACACGCATAGCGAGCGTTGTCTCCCGCCACGAGCTGCGGTCCACAGCCGCAGCACGAACGATGCCTCGCACTCGCGCCCATTGACTGTCTTGCTGCCCATTTGCGAGTTCCGAGAAAGGAGAGAGTGTTGCTCTGGGTAAGGCTCCTTTTCCCAGGACACGTAACTTTTGCTCGCGAATTACGGGAGCGAACCTGCCTGGCCCAGTCACTCCTTCAACTTCGACGAACTGGCTGAGCAGGTGAGGATAATTCGGCGAGACGCTCCCCTCCACGTAAATGCCAGCCGTTGTGTCTTGGATGAAGAAGTCCGGCGCCGGAGCATCCATAGTAATCACGCCGCGAATTCGCACCGGATAGCCTAGCGCGGCTTGCTCCGCACTCAGGCGGCGGATCTGACCGGCATGGACGAGCGTGGGGAGTGGCTTAGCCGGTGTCTGGGACCACGCGCCCGGGCTTGGCGAATACATGAGCCACGCAGATGTGATGGTTATCCAGAAAATACGCAGCGCTCGCGCGCAAATGTTCCTCACTCGTGCTGTTCCGTACTTCAACATGGATGCAACTTAGGCGGCCGCTGCTGATTGTCGGTAACGCTCATGATGCGCTTGCATTGCGCGGTCGCCCTAGGGTAGCCGAAATCAGCGCCGGGGAAAAGCGGGCCTTTTCGCTAGCGAGTCACTCAAGGACGATTTGACAGGCATGAGATTCTGGTTCGTTGTTGGGAGGTAAAATGTCAACCGAACACACGCGACGCGATTTTCTGAGATTTTCAGCCACAGGACTGGCCGCCAGCGCTGCCGCAGAAGCACTGCCAGCCTGGGGCTCACGACGCCCAGGCAACCCCGGTGCGGGTGAAATCACAGTTCGGGTGACCGATGAGAAGCGGCGTTTTCAGCACGTCCCCGCTATCGCGTGGCGGCAAGCCTCCAGCAAGCCCTCGGCGGAGATCATCGCACTCAATCCGGAAAAGAGATTTCAGGAAATTCTCGGCTTCGGCGCTGCCTTTACGGACGCGTCCTGCTACATGTTCGACCAATTGCCCGCAGACGCGCGACAGCAATTGTTCCACGAACTCTTTCACCCTTCCGAGATGGCACTCAACGTGTGTCGCACCTGCATTGGCGCAAGTGACTATTCGACTGAGCTGTACAGCTTTGACGAGGGCGAGCCCGATCCTGAGTTGAAGCGCTTCTCGATCGATCACGATCGTGCCTACCTTCTGCCATCGTTACGGCAGGCGCGGCAAGCGAATCCAGACCTGTTCCTGTTTTCTACGCCCTGGAGTCCGCCCGGCTGGATGAAGGCAAATGGGTCCATGTTGGGCGGCTCCATGCGGAAGAGATATTTCAGCAGTTACGCGCAATACTTTCTGAAGTTCCTCGAAGCTTACGCCGCCGAGGGGGTCCCCATCCAGGCCGTCACCTCGCAAAACGAAGTGGACACGGATCAGGACGGTCGAATGCCCGCATGCCTGTGGGGACAGGAGTATGAAATCGAATTCGTGAAACAACACTTAGGACCGTTGCTAAGAGCTAACCAGATTTCTACAAAGATCTGGCTGCTTGATCACAATTACAACCTTTGGGGCCGGGTGATTTGTGAACTGGATGACCCAGACGTGCGCAAGTATGCGAACGCAGTCGCGTGGCACGGATATGCCGGCAATGCGAGCATGATGTCCAAGGTCCATGACGCCCACCCCGATGCCGAGATGTATTGGACAGAGGGCGGCCCGGACTATACCAGCCCTGACTACGCCACAGATTGGGCCAAGTGGGGACACACGTTTACCGAGGCCCTGCGCAACTGGTGCCGGTCGCTGACGGGTTGGAATCTCGCCCTCGATGAGAAGGGCCGTCCCAACATCGGACCGTTTCCCTGCGGTGGGCTAGTCACGATTCACTCGCGGACGAAGGCAATCACGCGCAGCGGCCAGTACTGGGCCTTCACCCATTTTTCTCGCCTGATTCGGCGTGGGGCAAATCGCTTTGAATCTGAGGGTGTGGTGCCGAACGTTGATCACCTGGCCTGCGAGAATCCTGACGGCCAGAAGGTTTTGGTCATAACCAACGCCGACGCGGCGCGTACCGTCGTGTTGCAATTGGGCACCATGGCAGCTGACCTCAATCTGGCGAGTAATTCCCTGACTACGCTGGTATGGAAGTGAGCGCTTTGCTCACGTCGCACTAGACTCTCTCATGTCCACCCGCCGGACATTCCTGACCGGTTCAGCCAGCGCAGTTGCGGGAGCTCTTGCCTCTTCGCAGGCCTGGGCGGCTGAGACATCCGCTCAGCCGTGCGCCACAGAAATCGCCAGCCTGTGCGGTGAATGGCTTTTTCGCGTCGATCCGGACAACCTGGGCACGAAAAAGAATTGGTGTGGCACGGATATTCCGGGCGGAAATTGGCGAACCGTCACCGTGCCTCACACCTGGCAGGTGGAGGCCGAACTGGCGGATTTTCGCGGAGTCGCCTGGTATTGGCGCTCATTTCATGCGGCCGAAAGCTGGCAGGAGTGCGCCGTGCGTGTCCAATTTGAGGCGGTCTTCCACACGGCGACGGTCTGGGTCAACGGGCGGCTTGTCGGAGAACGCGCGTAAGGGCTACACCGCTTTCACGCTTGACATCGCGCCAGCCCTGCTCCCGGGTCAAACCAATTTCATCGCAGTCCGTGTCGACAATGCTTTCCATCAACACATGCTGCCTCGCGGTCGGTCGAGTGACTGGGCAAATGACGGCGGCATCTTCCGGCCGGTTCAGTTACTGGTTACACCCAAGACCTTTGTAGAACGCATTGACGTCGACTCGCTACCCGACCCGGCCAGCGGGGACGGGAAGCTGACGATCACCGCCTATGTCCGAAATACAGGCGCGACGTGGTGGAGCGGAAAGACCTCCTTCTCCATCGCGGAAGAAGAAAATTCTTTGATCGTTTTGACCAGCTCACAGACTGACTCTTCAAGCAAGGCTTTGTCCGTTAAACCCGGAGCGATTGAGAAGCTAACCCTGCATACTATTTTGCCCAAGGCCAGACTTTGGCACTTTGATCATCCCCATCTCTGCCGCCTTGACTTTTCTATTTCTGCGGAAGGCAATGCACACGCGTTCCCCACGCTTTTTGGTGTGCGCAAGCTGGAAATTCTGGATGGAGCGTTCCACCTCAACGGTGAGCCCGTGCGGCTCATGGGCGTGGAACGCATGGCTGGAAGTAATCCCGAATTCGGTACGGCAGAACCGCAGGAGTGGATCACACGTGACCACGCGGACCTGAAGTATTTGAACTGCGTGTTCACCCGCGTCCACTGGCCCCAAGACAGGCGGGTTCTCGATTACTGTGACCGCCACGGCATCCTTATGCAAACCGAGGTTCCGGCTTGGGGATCAGAGACCTTCGAGGGCATGGCTGCCCGGCCTGATGCCGACATCATGGAAAATGGATTGCAACAACTCCAAGAAATGATTTCCCGTGACCGGAATCATCCATCGGTCGTGGTTTGGGGTCTGTGCAATGAGATTGGAGGACAGAATCCGGCCGCCTATCAATTTGCCAAACGCATGTTGGAGGAGGCCAAGCGGCTGGATCCCGGGCGTCTGTGCTCCTACGCCTCGGAGTCGCTGCGCAACACTCCCCAGCGTGATGTGGCTGGACTGATGGATTTTATAGAAACCAACGAATACTACGGAAGCTGGTACCCGGGAACGGCGGAGGACGTGGCCCGTCATCTGGATGAAATTCACGCGGCATTTCCGGGAAAACCAATTGTCGTCTCCGAGTATGGATACTGCGCTTGCACAACAGATCGGCCGGAAGGGGACAAGCAAAGAATGGAGATCATGCAGTCGCATGACGTCGCCATTCGGTCGAAGGATTTCGTGGGTGGGGCAATTTTCTTTTGTTACAACGACTACCGCACTCACGTAGGGGATCGCGGAGTGGGTCCTTTGCAGCAGCGTGTGCACGGAGTTGTCGACGTTTATGGCGCGAAAAAGATCTCCCATGAGGTTCTCCGCCGCGAGTCTAGCCCCATTGAATTGCTTACGGTGGAACACGATCGCAACAAATTCCAGGTGCTCATAACAACAGGCCGCGACCTTCCCATGTACACACTGAGGGGCTACAAGCTGCGAGCTTTGTTTTTCGGCGAAGGCAATATTGCGGTCGAACGACAGGAGGTGGAGTTGCCAGAGGCGGCGCCGGGGAGTGAGACGAAGTTGGAGCTGGCCTTCACCCAGTCCGAAGCACCCATGCACGTCCAGATGGACGTGATACGGCCAACCTCTTTCTCGGCCTATACGCTGGATTGGAAACCTTAGCTCCTCCGCTCTGGCGAAGAGTTGTTAACTTTACTTCCGTAGATTGCAACCCGCGTCACCAGTCACGATTTTGGTATCTGTCCGGCGCTACTTTCGATCAACTGTTCGACAGGCGCAACCACCATGAGCAGAAGGTTTGCTTTCGGCCCCTTGGCGCGGTCCACCAGCGCAAGTTGCTGCTTGCGCCATGACTCCGGAGCAGGTTCGGACTTGTCGAAATAGTCGAGCGCCTGCAAGCCGGCAACGCCGAGCGCGGACAGATCTTCAGATAAAGGTGCGACTTCGTGCAGGAGAAAAGACTCGTCCAGGATGGGATGCAGTTTTCGGTCGTTGTCGCGCCAAGTGGTTAGCAGAGCGCGAATTTGAGTTTCCGCAGTCTGGTCTTTGGAGCCGCTTTGTAGGTATGCCTGCACCTGGGCGCCAAAATGGCGGGCCGCATCACTCTCCGGACTGACTGCATCAACCAGATGGTTCAAGGGCGCGCGAAAGTCCCACGGACCCTTGACGCTGTCCATGCGCGCATAGTCCTTTACCGGCTCCACCACGTCGGCAAGCGTGCGAAGGGCGGAGATGTCGTCGGTTCCAGTCATGCGGTGAAGCATCTGAAACCTGCCGGTGCGATGCGTGAGCCCAAGCCAGTCGAGACGCCAGTTCAACTGTTCGAGCCGGGCATACATCGAGTTCAGATCTTGGGTTTCCTGCGGCGACCAAAGGCGCTCGGCAATCGCGGCGGTGCGCGGCCAGACACGGGAATCGAGGATCTCGGGCGTGACCCACTCTGTCCACATGCAAGCTTCGCCGCCCAGGATGCGGCTTTTCTCAGTAGGGCTCAGCGTTGCCGCGGCGCCGCTCATGGGGTCCACTGCATAATGCCTCGCCGCAGGCCACATCAAATCAATGTAGTAACCGAAGGAGAGCAGGCCGCTGTAGCCTTGTTTCGCTGCCGCGGCCAACGATTCCTGTCCGCGCCAGGACTGAATGACGATGGTCTTTGGCAGCTCGGGATGCAGAATCTCATCCCACCCCACCATGATTTTGTGGTGTTTGGCCAGGATCTTCTCGAGGCGCTGATTGAAGTAGGCTTGCAGGTCCTGATTATTCTTCATGCCATGCGCGTGAATGAACGCCTGGATCTTTGGATTCTTATCCCAATGCTGGCCGTTTACTTCATCTCCACCAATGTGGAAGTAGGCGTCGGGAAAGAGCTTGGCCATCTCGCCGATGAATTTGTCGAGAAATTTATAAGTGCCTTCTCTGGTAGGATCGGTAACGGAATCCGGAGCCTCCGGATCAACCTTGAAAGGACCGGGATTGCTGGCGAGTTCGGGATATCCGACAAACCAGGAGCCGCTATGACCCGGGGTATCGAATTCTGGGAGAACGCGGATACCGCGGTCGTGCGCGTAGGAGACCAAGTCGCGAATCTCGTCTTGAGTGTAATACAAGCCATCGGAACCCAGCTCCTGCAGCTTGGGAAAACGCTTGCTCTCGACTCGGAAGCCTTGGTCGTCTGAGAGATGGAGGTGCAGAACATTCATCTTCACCGCCGCCATTCCATCCAAATTGCGCTTGAGCACGTCGAGTGGAATGAAGTGTCGGCCAACGTCGATGAGCAAGCCACGCCAGGCGAACCGCGGCTGATCCTTTATTGTGACCGCCGCCACAGTAAATCCATTCGCGCCGGTCTCCACCAATTGAAGGAAGGTCTGAAGTCCGTGCACAACGCCAAGGGGGTTCGGGGCGGTGAGCTTCGCTCCCGACTGGTTGATGACTAGCTGGTAAGACTCATCCTCACCCAGTCTTTCGACGGCTTCACGGCCGTGCTCTGCATGGATGAGCAATGAAGGATGGGCGGATGCAAATGGTCTGCTTTTAAGCAGCATTCCCGTTTGCCGGGACAACTCGGCAGCAAACCTCTGCACGCCACGCTCCAACGCGGCATCCTGAAAGCCTGTAACCGCGATGGAGAAGGACCGATCAATCGGTAGTTCACCGGTTCCGAATTGCACCATCGACGGCATGGGCATGAGGTTGAGTTGTCGCTGCGGCTGTGCCGCGGCAAAGGATGCAAGTAAAAAGAGCCCGCTTGCGATGAGTAGTGGTCGCATTGTGTCCAATAGAAGATGACCGCTTTTCGAGGAATTCATTCATCTCCCAGTAATGGCCATGGCCATGGCCGCCGCGCTTATTCGTGACGCTGTTTCTAACGGGTTAGAGCGAATTTGCTTTCCAGTTGAATTTTGTCCGAAGAACCGCCGACCAGAATTGTAAAGTCACCCGGCTCGGCACTCCAATCTCTTTCCTTAAGGTCATAGAAAGAGAATGCTCGGCGATCGAGCATGATGGTTACGTGCTTGCTCTCGCCTGGCTTCAGGTTTAGCTTTGCGAACCCTTTCAATTCTTTGACTGGCCGCGGAACGCTGGCATGAGAGTCGCCGACGTACAATTCCGCAACTTCGGCGCCCTGACGATGACCTGTGTTTCTTACATCGAAGGAAACCGTGATGGGCGCGTTCAAGTTTCCGGTCTGCGGCGTCACCGACAAGTTGCTGTATCCGAATGTGGTATAGGAGAGACCGTAACCGAAAGCGAATAACGGTTTGGTTTCGGAACGATCGAAGTGCCGATACCCCAGGAAGACGCCTTCCGAGTAGCGAACTCGATTTTCGCCGAGAACGGGATAATAGCTGTGGGATGTCGGATTGTCTTCCCAACGGCGCTCAAAGGAAGCGGGCAGCTTACCGGACGGGCTGAAATCGCCAAACAGGACTTGAGCCAACGCCGTCCCGCCTTCCTGCCCGGGATACCACGCGTGCAGAATCGCGGGAACATGGTCAATCCATTGCGTCATGTCCACGTTGCCGCCGGCGGACAGCACAACGATGATGTTCTTGTTGACCGCGCTGATCTGTCGGATGAGCTCGTCTTGTCCGCCTGTAAGTTCAAAGGTTCGGTCGGATCCCTCGCTCTCCGTCTTGGAATCAAACCCGACGCAGATGACCACGGCGTCCGCCTTCGCGGCAAGAGCCCTGGTTTCGCGGCCGATCGATTCCTCTGCCCCAGTCACGCCGAAACCCACAATGGCACTGCCAACCGCTTCAAAGTATTCGAGACGGATCTTGTACGCGCGACCAGCTTCCAGACGCTTGCCGTACGTATCTAGGGTCTGGGAATGACGCTGCCAATCATCGATCACGTTTTCGTCGTCGAGATAGAGTCGAACTCCATCGTCGGCGGACGTATAGAACTTGTAATCACCAGTCTTTTTGGGCACGAAATAGCCAGTCCAGCGAATGGAGAAATGATCGACCGGCTGGTTCGGAGCGAAGCTGCCCTCTCCCCAGTCGAAGTGAACGTGTTTGTCAGTGCGGACCAGAGCGGGTATCCCCTTCAGCTCTTCGTTGTTGAAGTATTCCGCTTTCAGACCGCTGTCCCCATCAGGGGCAGTGACAAATTTGGAATTATCGAATACGTCTTCGAGAGGAGGAATGTCGACCGCGTACAAAACCTTAGCTCTCGCTCCGAGACGGTTGCTTATACCTTCCAGAAAGCTGACGGCGTTGAATGGTTTGGTCTCGGCGCTGCCTCCTCCGGTGATCACTGCGGGGTAGGCATCGGGACCAATTACAGCGATGGTCTTCAACTTGCTCTCATTCAGCGGAAGCAGGTTCCCCGAATTCTTCAGCAGCACCATGCCGCTTCGGGCCTCCTCCAGCGCTACCTCACGACCCTCCTGACTGTATAGAGGAATGTCTGAATCGGTCTGCGCCTGGTCGAAGAAACCGAACTCGATCGCCTTGCGGAGAATTCTTCTAACTTTATCGTCAAGCGTAGCGACTGTGATCTTGCCTTGCTTGAGGGCTGGAGTCAGGGTGTTTTTATTCATGAAGGTGGGTGAGGGCATTTCAAGATCAAGGCCACCGTTGGCAGCAGCAGTGCCGTCGTGGGTAGCGCCCCAATCCGACATGAGGATGCCGTCGAATTCCCACTCCGTCTTGAGAATCTCGTTGTTCAGATGATTGTTCGCCGTCATGTAATCGCCATTTACCAGGTTGTAGGCATCCATCACCGCCCCCACCCTTGCCTCCTTAACGGAGGCTTCAAATGCCGGCAAATAGATTTCGCGCAATGTTCTTTCATCAATGTCAGAGCTGAGAGTCATGCGTGCGAATTCTGAGTTATTTCCGGCAAAGTGTTTTGCAGTCGCGATGACGCGTTGCCCCTGGATTCCCTTAATCACCGAGACCGCCATTCTCGAGGCCAGGAAGGGATCTTCGCCGAAGTATTCAAAGTTGCGGCCATTCATCGGCGCGCGATAAATATTCATGCCGGGAGCGAGAATGAAATGCACACCACGCGCACGGGCATCTCTACCCATGGCTGCGCCGAAGCGCTGTGCGAGGTCGACATCCCAGGACGCCGCCAGCGCGATGCCGGCAGGATATGCCGTGGTTAGCCCGTAGTCGTGAACGCCCATTGGACCGTCAGACATTCTAAGCGAGGAAATCCCAAGCCGTGGGATGGGACGAGTGTAGAAGTCGCTGATACCGCCGATGATCTCGATCTTTTCCTCCTGCGTCATCTTGCTGAGGATCGCATCGACACGCTTCTCCACATCGGCCTTCGACGAAAGGGCTGTCTGGGCCACGTTCTGCTGAATGAAAGACAGGAAAATGATTGCCGCAAATAACCTCCGATTATTCATGTTGTTTGCCTCATGGCTGGATCTAGGTGAGAAGTAGGTATGTCGAATACTGCTCTTCATCAATAGCGGTAAACGGGCGCATCTTGATTGGCCCACTCGCGGTTTTGATTTGCCAGGTCTGTTGATCCGATCTGCTCGCCGCCAGCAATTCTGCACGGGTCAATACCGGTTGGGCATCCGTGATCGCAAACAACACCAGTGGGCCGAACAGTAACGCGACCGTCTGCGGATGTTGTGGATCGATGGGTTCGATTCGCATCGTCATCGGCAGATCCAGCTCGACGCGGTCACCAGTGCTCCATGGGTGATGAACCGAGACGAAACGTCCCGGGCTCGTTGGTGTCTGGATTCGCCGTCCGTTTAGCGAAATCGAGGCTCCCGCAGCCCACTCTGGAATCCTGAAACTCATGGCAAATTCCCTCACCTGCGACGTCTTCACATCGAACTGCACCACGCCGTCGAACGGGTATGTGCTGTTTTGCGTCAGGACCACTTGGGCACCATCTTGTGTCCATTGCAGTGTGGATGGGATGTATAAGTTCACGTACAAACCTCGCGAATCGCGGAAGTAGGTGTTGATTCGATAGTCCGCCGCTACCTGTGGCAACGTGCCTGAGCAGCATGGCCAGCGATGTGGGGAGTAAACCTTACGTCCCTTGAAGTTGTAGTCAGCGTAATAGAAGGTTCGCCCGTCTGCCTGTAGCGGCTTTGCACCCAGCACAGTGTTGTACATCACGCGTTCCATGCTGTCGCCATAGCGCGAGTCGCGGGTCACACGCAGCAGGTAGCGCGTCAGCTTGAAGTGAGCGTAGGAACCGCAAGGAGTTTCAAAGCTGCTATGGCTCTGCGTAAGGCTGCCGGCCACATCTCCGCTGTTTGGAGCGCGCAGCGTCTCATCCGGCCCCCAGCCTCCGGTGGCAAAACTTTGTTTGGAGAGCATTTCAAAACCGTTCTTGGCGGCACGCAGGTGTTTCTCACTTGCCAAAGCCAGATACGCCTGCATGGCCGAGCTCAACGAGTTCACATGACTGTAGGCATGTCTGCCCGCCAGCACGTTGTGCCCTTTCGACAGCGGATTGAAATACTCATCGTCGAGATACTGCCGTCCCAGCGCGCGATAGCGTTCCCCGGCGCCGCGCTGATATGCCAGAAAGAGGTTTTCCGAGATGGTGTAGGATTCGTCCCACGTCCAACTCTCGTCCTTGTTTGGCCGCCAAACTCTGCCGTGCTCTACGGCGTGCTTCGGAAAATGTGGCAGCGCAGCATTCGTGGTGCTTTCGAGAATCGAGAAAGCATCGGGATCACCCACGTACCGGTGTGAGTCGATCAGCCCGCAAACCAGCTTGTCGTAGCAGTAGGTGGGGAACCGGTTGTTCTCGTAGAAAGATCCCGAAATCGTCTGCGCATACAAGCGGTTCAAGCGCAACACCTTGTCGCGGGTCTGCCGATCTCCCGTAATTGCGTAAGTGCGTGCCAGCGCTGACACCCATTGACCGAAAGTTGCCGCCGGAGTAAAACCGGCATCAAAGGTGTGCCAGTCATAGTTTGGGTCGTAGTGGTACCAACCTCCCAAATCCTCGCCGGGGGCGGGCTGCCCGACCATCTGACGGAACGGTTTCAGCAGACTATCTTCACTCAGCTCCATGAGTACGGAGTGAGTGGCTGCGAGTTGCTTCTCCTGAAGACCACTGGCCAACAAGACATCGCTGTAGTCAAACTGTTCAAGCGGCGGCGAAGCCGGAGCCGCAGCAAGCGCCCCTGGGAGCCAACGGCTGGGAGTCACAATCCCCGCAGTGACCAACGTGGCCGACTGGATAAATCTTCTGCGCGAAACTCGAAGTGAGGAGGAGGACATGAATCGCTATCATAGCTCTTGAAGTCCGCAATTTGGAAAATCCTACCAGGATCCTGTAGGAATGTACTACACCACGTGTTGTGGCCGGTCCTCGGTTCGAGCCACGGCGGAGACGAAAGCTGACGTGACCATACAGCCGTTCGGAAAAATGCGCGACGGAAATCCTGTCGAACCCTTCACCCTGATCGACGGTCCCATGGAAGCCCGGATCATCACCTATGGCGGAACCTTGGTGTCGCTAACCGTCCCCGATCGCCATGGCAGATCGGAAGATGTTGTACTTGGCTACGACAGTCTCGACGAATATGTTACGAATAACAATCGGAGGAATCCTGCTTTCTTTGGAGCCATCATCGGTCGCTACGCCAATCGAATCGCGCGTGGAAGATTTAACCTGAAGGGGGAGGTATATTCGCTGCCCGCGAACCATGACGAGAACTCTCTCCATGGTGGTCCTCATGGCTTCTACAAGGTGGTCTGGGATGCCAAGCCCATCGAGAATGGAGTCGAGCTGAGTTACTCCAGTAAAGATGGTGAAGAAGGCTACCCGGGCAATCTGCTGGCCGGGGTTCGATACACATTAATTCAGCGTGCTTTGCGCATCGAGTACTCCGCAACCACCGATAAGAAAACCATAGTGAATTTGACCAACCACGCTTACTTCAATCTCGGCGGACCCGGCCATGGCAACATCCTGGGGCACCAACTCACATTGCATGCCTCCCGTTTCACCCCCGTAGATTCGAACCTTATTCCCGCCGGTGAGCTCAAACCGGTTCCCTCAACCCCCTTTGATTTCCGCACATCGACTGCAATCGGTGAGCACATAAATTGCAACGATCAACAACTGCATCTGGCTAAGGGCTACGACCACAATTGGGTTCTGGATGGTCAGGGCGGAGACTTGGCGGAAGCGGCCGACCTGTACGAGCCAATTTCCGGGCGTGTCCTACGAGTTCTGACAACCGAGCCCGGCATCCAGTTCTACAGTGGTAATTTTCTGGATGGAACGATCAGAGGGAAAGTGCAGGCGCTCTATGGGAATCGTTCTGGACTGTGTCTGGAGACCCAACACTTTCCTGATTCACCGAATCACCCGCATTTCCCCTCGACTGAACTAAAGGCTGGCGAGCGTTATCACAGTGTTAGCGTTTACAGCTTTTCATCTCGATGATGCGTCGCGTTCTCCTGCGAGTGTTTGCATTCGCTTTGGTCGCGATAGATCCCCCAGGCTGCGGGTGCACACGGACAAGGACCAATGAGATCGCACTTGCTCGGACTTGACATCGGGACCGGTGGTACACGAGCGATACTGATCAATAGGGATGGTCGGATAACATCCTCCGCAACCCGGGAACATCCACCTTTTGTTTCTGCCCGTCTCGGGTGGGCGGAGCAGGACCCACACGACTGGTGGCGCGCTGCCGTTCACGCCGTTCGGGAGGCGCTGGCGAAAGCCGGACTTGAGGGCGGGAATGTTGCTTGCGTGGGTCTTGCCGGCCAGATGCACGGTGCCGTGCTACTGGCTGCAAACGATGAAGTTTTGCGGCCGGCGCTTATTTGGTGCGATCAGCGGACCCGGCGAGAGTGTGATTGGCTGAATCTGACCGTGGGACCTGAGCGGCTCATCCAGCTCACGTGTAATCCTGCGCTCACCAACTTTACCCTGACGAAGTTGCTCTGGGTGCGCTCCCAGGAACCTCATCTGTGGACTCGCTTCACCCGTTTCTTGCTCCCAAAAGACTACGTCCGCTTGTGCCTCACCGGTGAACACGCGACCGACATGGCCGACGCGTCCGGTACGCTGATGTTGGATGTCGCCCATCGACGCTGGTCGTCGGAGCTGTTGGCTGCAGTGGGGTTGCCGGAGTCTTGCCTGCCGCGGGTCTTAGAGTCACCGGAAATATCTGCACGCGTGTCTGACGATGGGGCAGAAGCCACCGGCTTGCCTGCCGGAACTCCTGTCGTGGCCGGGGCTGGTGACCAAGCTGCAGGCGCCCTTGGCTTGGGCATTGTACGTCCGGGCGACGTGAGCGCCACGATTGGAACGTCGGGTGTGGTGTTTGCCTCCACCAATCACCCGGCAATGGATCCGCAGGGGCGCGTGCACACATTCTGCCATGCTGTACCTGGCCGCTGGCACGTCATGGGCGTGACCCAAGCCGCCGGACTGTCGCTGCGCTGGTTCCGCGATGAACTGGCCGGCTCAATGGACCACGACACTGCTTACGAGCAACTCACGCAGGAGGCAGCAGCCACGCCAGCCGGGGCCGATGGCCTGTTGTGGGCTCCTTATCTCATGGGTGAGCGGACACCGCACCTTGACCCGAAAGCGCGAGGTGCGCTGGTCGGGCTCTGTGCGAACCATACTCGAGGACACGTGGTGCGCGCCATTCTCGAAGGCGTCGCATTCAGCCTGAAGGATACGATCGCGCTCTTCGAGGACATGCACGTGCCCGTCCGCCACATCCGGCTGGGAGGAGGTGGCGCACGTTCACCACTCTGGCGCCAGGTCCAGGCCGACGTTTACGGGCGCGAAGTCGAGATTGTGGAAACCGAAGAAGGCGCAGCGTACGGGGCGGCACTGCTGGCCGGCGTAGGCGGAAACGTCTGGAGTACGGTCGAGGAAGCTTGCGAGCGCTCAGTATGCGTCGCAAGCAGCGTCCGGCCGGATTCTCAAGCTGCGGCAGTAATGCAGCGGCAATATGAAGCCTATCGCGCACTGTATCCAGCCTTGAAGCCGATTTTCGAGAAGTTGAGCTAGCCTCTAATCACCTGAGCAAAACCGACGAGTGCTTACTGGGCATACAAGATTGGAAAGGAGTACCGATGAAACGAGTAGCAAAACAGTTTATCGGCTACCTACAAATTGCCGTTCGTCGTGGTCATGTTGTACTGCTTTTCATCTTGCCGCTGTGCGGAGTTCTGGCCCTGGCTTTGCAAAACCCTGCTGTAAGTAATGCCGCCCTGCCCCCACAGAACCGGATCTCTGACCAGCTTGGGGCCCCACTGGCCCGCGATCCCATTTTTGTCTATAACAATTGGTCAGCATACGACGAACTCTCCGACAATATTCCTCTCACTGAACATCTCGCGCTGAAAGAATTGGATGAAGTTCTGCGCCTGCGCCGCTTCGGGGTTCGTTTTGACTATTACATGATGGATGCTTTTTGGTTCGATCCAGATGGCGGTTATCGTACCTGGCGCAAACCGAATTGGCCGGATGGCCCCGATGCTTGGATCAAGAAGTGCCGGGACAATGGCATCCTGCCCGGTCTCTGGTTTGGCACGAATGCTTTGGTCAAAATTAACCCAGCTCCCGCGTGGCAGGACTCACTTACCGAAAAGAAAGGATCGATGTCGTTCTCGGAAGGAGGGTTTCTTCCCGACTTTATGGATTCACTGCAGTACTGGTACGACCATGGCATCCGCATGTTCAAGTTTGATTTTGCGGATTTTGACGCCGCCACTCCAGCCATCGCGAAAACCGAGTCACGCGAACAGATTCATGCCCGCAATGTCGATGCCTTTCGTGAAGCGTTAAAACAATTTCGCCAGCGAAATCCCGATATCGTTCTGGTAGCGTTTAATGGATTTGGTGGTGACGTGGAATCAACCGCCGGCCTTTTCCCCTTTCATCATGCGATCGATCTGCGCTGGCTCGGAGTATTCGATGCGCTCTATTCCGGAGATCCGCGCGCCTCGGACGTGCCGGAGATGAACTTCTGGCGTTCCATGGATATCTACAGCGACCACATGGTCCGCCGCTACGAGCAGAGTTTCATGCCTCTGGAGCGCATTGATTCCACCGGCTTCATGCTGGGGAACACTGGAACAATTTATTACCGCAAGACCCACGCCTGGAAGGGCGCGTTGATCCTGATGATGGCACGCGGGGGCTGGGTCAACACGGTTCACGGCAATCTAGAATTTCTCACTGACGAAGACGCGCGCTGGTTCGCCAAAGTCCAGGCTCTCTACCTTCGGCTGGAGAGTATGGGGCGGACTAAAACATTCGGCGGAGTCCCCGGCGAAATTCAGCCTTACGGGTTTGGTTCGCTTGACGCGGACGGTGCAGTCTACGCACTGGTCAATCCGGCACAGAGTGTAGCAGAGATCCAAATGCCGCAGCTATCCCACGTACAGAAGACAAATGCGCCTGGACGCTTGCTGTTCCGCGACGCCGGCTTCCAACCTGAGGTTACGGGTGACAAGATCAAGCTCGGACCGGGACAGATGGCGGTGGTGGGATACGGTGAATATGCAAAGGCTCAATATGACTTGGGGGTTCAGCAGGATGTGCAGATTCCCCGTTCCATCCGGCCGATCGATGCCACCTTTTCCGAACACGGGAAGAATACGATTGAAGCAACCATGGTGGCGCCTGAACATGGGGACCTTCGCATCATGATGCAACACCGATCGACCGACGGAAACATCATGCGAAGCTGGAAGGGCGGGCCCCCCAATGGGACGAACATGTCCAAAGTCTTTGTCCTCGAGGCCCGGCAGAATGGCCGGTTGCTTCCCCTCGAGATCAACTACGACAAGGTGATCTGGAGTGGGCTTTCCTGGGCGGTGGGTGAGATCAAGCAGGGCGACATCAGGGGCGGGCAACCCGTTACCGTGCAATGTTCCTCCGCGGAGAGCGATGAGGTAAGGCTGGAGGGAAAGGTGTTTAACGTGAGCTACTAGGAACTCGGGGTAAACGTTTGCAGGACCAAGCGATGAGCTGGGCTTCGAAGCGCCGGGGAGCCTTCCCCGAAGCCCATCCGGACTCTTCATTTTGGAAAAGAACTTGACAATCGCTCGGGCGCAGGCGTAGTTTTCGGGGCGGTCCCTGGAAAATCGTCACCCCGGGTGACTTAGGGGATGGTGAGTAAACGTTTACTGCGATGTCGTTCAAGGGAAGTGACCGGGACAATCGCATCTTCCATGTCGATCGCAGCGGAATTTTTGGCTGGTCCACCCATTGGGTCCGTTCAAAGTGGTACCCGAGCTTGGGCGTGGTGGTTCGGCACAACGTCCTCCATGACATCGGCGGGGACGGGATTGTCGTGGTAGCAACGGATGGCGCGCTGGTGGAGCACAACGTGGTCAGTAATGCCAACCAAAGATCAGCGGGATACAACGTCGCTATCTGGCCTTGGAGTGCGGACAATACTATCATTCAACACAACGAAGCTTATGGCACGCGTGGACAGCGAGACGGCGAGGGCTTCGATTCCGATTGGAATAGCCGTAATACTGTTATCCAGTACAACTATAGCCACGACAACGACGGCGGGTTCTTGCTGATTTGCAACGAAGGCGGGCACGACGCCGCGGAAAGCGTTGGCAATGTGGGCACCATCGTCCGCTACAACATCAGCCAGAATGATCACCATCGGGGCATCAATCTGGCGGGTCCGGTTAGCAATGCAACTATGTACAACAACACGTTTTACGTGGGACGGGGCGAAACCGTGAGTCTGCTTTTGCAATCGGATTGAAAGGGCTGGGCCGATGGCACGTATTTGTACAACAATATTTTCTATGTGGCGGGCGCGGCAGAATTTTCTCATGGCGTTTCGCGAGGCCCAGATGGCGCCTACGTCACCACGCCCGGCTTTGGCAGTAGTCGGAGTACCGTATTCGATTACAACGTCTATTACGGAAAGCTGCAGCCCGCGGCTGATCCGCACGCACTTACCACCGACCCTCTCTTCATGAGTCCGGGAAGAGCCAACCGCGGAGCACAAAGTATGGCGGGGTATCGTCTGCAGCCCGGATCGCCGGCCATCAATTCCGGCAAACTTATCGATAGCCATGTAGGCAAAGATTTTCTGGGAACAACAGTGCCGGCTTGCGGGGCGGTGGATCGGGGCGCGATGGAGTTTGGCGAATGCCGGCTCCTCAAGGCTCACGCAGATTGAGTTCTGTATCCGCAGAGAAACGGTCCCCAGTTACAATGGCGCACTTCTGTTGAATAGACGGCTATGGACATCCGTGAGATCGCAAAGCGGGCCAAAGTATCGACGGCGACAGTGTCGCGTACTATCAACCGCGTCCCCACCGTCAGTGCGCAATTGGCCAAGCGCGTCTGGAGCATCGTGGATGAGCTTGGTTATTACCCAAATACGCAAGCCCGGGCGCTGGTGTCCGGACGAAGCCGTATCTTTGGGCTGATTGTCTCGGAAATAACCAACCCGTTTTTCCCGGAAATCGTCCAGGTGTTCGAGAACATTGCGGTCGAGCATCATTACGAGATTCTGCTCACGTCCACGGTCCACGACCCCAAACTGATGGAGAGTTCAGTCCGTCGGATGTTGGAACGGAGGGTGGATGGGGTTGCCGTAATGACGTTCGGAATGGAAGAGTTGCTGCTGGAAGATCTGAAGCTGCGCAATGTGCCACTGGTGTTCGTCGACGTTGGGCCGCCGCGTCCGCACGTCAGCAATATCCGTATTGACTACCTCAATGGCATCCGGCAGGCAGTGCTGCACCTGGCTGCCCTGCGTCACGAGCGGATTGCCTTCATTACCGGCCCCTTGCGTTTACCGTCTGCCGTGGCGCGGAAAAATGCCTTTGTCCACTCCATGCGAGAAATAGGGCTGGAAGTCGACAAACGACTGGTGATCGAGGGCGACCACACCAGCGAGGGGGGTATGGCAGCCCTGGCGCAGTTACTGGAGGCTAACGTCAAGCCTACGGCCGTGCTTTGTTCCAACGACATGACCGCCATTGGCGTGATGCGGAAGAGTTATGAGCTGCGGATTACCATTCCGCGCGACCTGTCGCCTGTGGGCTTCGATGACATACGTCTGGCGCAGTTCATGTGGCCCCCGCTTACCACGGTGCAGATGTCGCAAGCCAAGCTGGCTCGCCTGGCTTTTAACGCATTGTTGGCCGATGTGCAGCGGGAGGTGCCTGCCCCGAACGGAACAGGATATGAACTGCGGACAAGTTTGGTATTGCGAGAATCGACCGGGCTGGCACCACATTCCGCATTGAGCGGCAAGCGACGCCAAAATCGCACATCGCTGACCGATCGTATCTCCGGAAAGATTGACAAGCGCCGAGCCCGTGTCTTAAGGTAACCTGGCAGTAAACGTTTACTTCCGCCGCCAGCGAGCTGGACCAACGGGCCCGGATCGAACAAGGGTGGGAACCGATGCTGCTCCAAAGCCTGCGGGAAGAAGTTCTGCAAGCCAATCTCGAACTGGTTCGGCGGGGGCTGGTGCTTTACACCTTCGGAAATGCCAGCGGGATTTCGCGGCAAGATGGACTCATCGCCATCAAGCCGAGTGGTGTCGCTTACGACAGCATGACTCCGCAGGACCTGGTGATCACTGACCTGGGAGGGAAAGTAGTCGAAGGCAAACTGCAGCCGTCTTCGGACTTGCCAACCCATGTGGAACTCTACAAGCGCTTTCCTAAGATCGGCGGGGTCGCCCATACCCATTCGGAGTTTGCCACGGCGTGGGCGCAAGCATGCCGTCCCATCCCGTGCTTTGGCACAACGCATGCGGATTATTTCCATGGCCCGGTCCCGGTGACAGCGTGCCTCAGCGCAGAGGAGATCGCCGGGGATTATGAAAAAAACACCGGGCTTGCGATCTCTAAAGTCTTTGATCGATTGGAAGCTGACGACATCCCTGCCGTCCTGGTAGCCGGGCACGCGCCCTTCTGTTGGGGAATAAGTCCCGCTGATGCCGCCCACAACGCGGTGATTTTGGAGTCGGTGGCAAAAATGGCGTACCACACGATCGGAATTGCAGCCGAGGCAGATCCGATTTCGCGCCACCTCCAAGACAAGCACTTCCTGCGCAAACATGGGCACAGCGCCTATTACGGACAGGTTCCGAAGAAATGAAGACAGCACTCATCCTGGTCGATGCGGGCAGACTGGTCCATTTATCGGCCGTCGATCTGGTCATCATCGTTTTCTATTTCGCTCTGGTGTTGGCCATTGGTTGGTACCTGAAAGAACGAGCCAACACCAGCGAAGACTTCTTTCTAGCCGGGCGCGAAATGACGGCCTGGATTGCCGGCCTTAGCTTCCTTTCCGCCAACCTCGGCTCGCTGGAACTGATGGGCTGGGCGGCGGCGGCGTACCAATACGGAATTTTAGCGACTCATTGGTATTGGATTGGCGCGATTCCCGCGATGCTTTTCCTGGGCATTGTGATGATGCCTTTTTATTACATCTCAAAGACCCACTCTGTCCCGGGTTACTTGAAACTTCGTTTTGGCGAGTCGAGCCGCGCTTTAGCGGCGGTTTCGTTTGCGGCTATGACCGTGCTTATGAGTGGTATCAACATGTACTCCATGGCACTGGTGATGAAAGTCATTCTAGGCTGGGACATTCATTTCAGTATCTGGGTATCGTCGCTCACGGTTGCCATCTACGTGGCTCTGGGCGGATTGCGTTCGGCAATTTTCAACGAAGTGCTGCAGTTTATTTTGATCTGGGCGGGCGCAGTGCTGGTGCCAATTTTGGGCCTCATCGAGGCCGGGGGCTGGACGAATCTGAAAGAACGGGTAGCGCAGAATGTCGGGCCTGCCTACATGCACGTTTGGGGCAATCTGGGCTCGTTTAATTCCAATCCCATGGGCATTCACTGGACGGGAATCGTCTTTGGCCTGGGTGCGGTCATTTCGTTCGGCTACTGGACCACGGATTTTCTCGTGGTGCAGCGTGTGTTGTCTGCCCACAACCTCCGAGCAGCAAAGATGGCTCCCATTATTGGGGCAGCCTTCAAGATGTTTGTTCCTTTCATCGTGATCCTCCCGGGACTGCTCGGGCTGGCCCTTCTGCCGGTCAAGTTAACCGGTGAAGGCGCTGCCGTCGCTTCCGGCGGACACAGTTATAACGAAGTTCTTCCCCTGATGTTGGCGCGCTACTGTGGGCCCGGACTCCTGGGCTTGGGCATAACCGCTCTCATTGCTGGTTTTATGTCTGGCATGGCGGGCAATGTCAGCGCCTTTGCGACCGTCTGGACGTATGACATCTACGGCGCGCTGATCAACAAATCAGCCAACGACCAGCAGTACGTCCGCATGGGACGCTGGTGCACGATTCTCGGAGTGCTGATCAGCATCGGCACGGCTTATCTGGTGATGCAGTTTCTCAGCATCATGGATTATGTGCAGGCGCTTTTCAGCTTCTTCATTGCGCCTTTGTTCGGCACCGTACTGCTGGGCATGCTGTGGAAGCGGGCAACCCCGGCCGGAGGATTCTGGGGATTGTTGGCCGGCACCCTCTCTTCGGTCAGCATGTGGGCCTGGGTGAAGCTGGATCCTAGTGCGTTGCGTTACGTAGCGCTGTCCAGCAACGCGCGTGATATGGCTGAAAACATGTATCGCGCATTGTGGTCGTGGATCGTGTGCGTGATTGTGACCGTGGTGGTTAGCCTGGTTACACGTCCTAAGCCTGAGGCGGAGTTGGTGGGACTGGTTTATGGAGCCACCGATATCCCCTCCGAGGGAGAGCTTCCGATTTATCAACGGCCGATCTTCTGGGCTGGGGTCGTGGCCATCGTGTTTGTGATTTTGAACATCATCTTCTGGTAGACAAAGCTATGAAGCCAGGATCTTCGATTTCGATCTGGTTTTTTATTGGTATATCGCTGTTGGTTAACGGTGCGCTTATTTTTGCCGCTGGCATGTATGAGCTCATGCATCCGCCCGAGTATCCGGTCGTTCTTTACCGGCTGCACGCCAGTATCTGGTGGGGCGCGATATTGCTGTGCGCGGGAATCGTCTATTGCTATCGTTTTCGACCGACCCGGGCGGCACGAGCAAATGCCGGTCTCCCCGGCTGATTGGGAGGAAGGCGAGGAAGTTATGTCGAAGAAGAAAATGACGGTCGGCTTGATTGTCGGCAACCGCGGGTTCTTTCCCGATCACCTGGCGAAATCGGGGCGGGAAGAAATGCTGCGGGCGCTGGAGCAGGCAGGGATAGACGCTGTGGTGCTGGATCCAGCGCACAGCAAGTATGGAGCGGTCGAGACCCATGAAGAAGCCAAGCGTTGCGCCGCTCTGTTCCAGAAGAACCGGGACCTCATCGATGGCATCATTGTTTCGCTTCCAAATTTCGGAGATGAACGGGCCATTGCCGACACTCTACGATTGGCGCAACTCCCGGTTCCTGTGTTGGTGCAGGCTACGCCGGATTCCACCGGGAAGATGACAATTGCCTTTCGTCGTGACAGTTTCTGCGGCAAGATGTCGGCTTGCAATAATCTGCGGCAGTACGGAATCCCTTATTCGCTCACCACGGTTCACACCGTTAGTCCCGACTCCAAGGAGTTTCAAAGTGATCTGACGTGGTTTGCTGCCGTCTGCCGGGTTGTGAACGGGTTTCGCGACCTGCGAATAGGAAGTATTGGCGCCCGTCCTGCCGCGTTCAACACCGTGCGCTACAGCGAGAAGATACTGGAATCGCAGGGGATCTCGGTGGAAACTGTCGATCTTTCGGAAATTCTTGGCCGCATCGCTAAGCTGAAGGACACCGATAGTGGAGTGGAAGGCAAGATGCAGGACATTCGTAAGTATGTGACCACCAGCGGAATTCCCGAAGCCGCGCTCATCAAGATGGCCAAACTGGGCTTCGTGGTCGACGACTGGATGAAATCCACCGACGTTAAAGTGAGCGCCGTGCAGTGTTGGACGGCGATGGAAGAGTACTTCGGCGTCGTGCCTTGCACCATCATGAGCATGATGAGCGACAATCTCATCCCCAGCGCATGCGAAGTGGATGTCTGCGGTACGCTCAGCATGCATGCCCTAGCCCTGGCCTCGGAAACTCCCAGTGCATTGCTCGACTGGAACAACAACTACGGTGACGACCCCAATAAGGCTGTCTGCTTTCATTGCAGCAATCTGCCGAAGCACTTCTTTCAAGAGGTCCGCATGGATTTCCAGGAAATCATTGCCGGCACCGTGGGCAAGGAAAACACCTTCGGAACCATGGTGGGCCGCGTAAAGTCGGGGCCGATGAGTTTTGCCCGCTTCTCCACGGATGACACGCGAGGGGCAATGCGCGGATATGTAGGGGACGGCGCGTTTACCAATGATGCGCTCAATACTTTCGGCGGCGCCGGCGTAGTGGAGATTCCGCGCCTGCAGAATTTGCTGCATTACATTTGCGAGAACGGATTCGAGCACCATGTTGCAGCGAACTTTTCTACGGTAGCAGGCGCGGTGCATGAGGCGGCAGTGCGGTATCTAGGCTGGCAGATGTACTGGCATCGCAATTAAAACGCGAGAGACCACATGGCGATAGTTGCGGGAGTCGATTTCGGTACCTTGAGCGTTCGCGTGTCGGTTGTGGACAGCGACCGTGGGCCGCTGGCGTCCGCAGTCGCTGAATATCCCTTGCATCGCAAACACGACGATCCCGAGTACGCGACGCAATCGCACGATGACCACATGCGCGCGCTCGCCGCCGCGACCCGCAGTGCTGTCAAAGAAGCTGGAATTTCTGGCGATGCCATCGCATCCATCGCGCTGGATACGACTGGCTCCAGCGTGATTCCCGTTGACGACAGAATGCACCCTCTGGGCGAGTACTACCTATGGTGCGATCATCGGGCCAAACAGGAAGCTGCACAGATTACTGAACTGGCCCACCGGGAAGGGCTCAAGGCAGTCGAATGGTGCGGCGGCGTGTACTCCTCGGAATGGGGTTTCGCAAAACTGCTGCACTGGCTGCGTCACAATCCAGACAAACGGAAGCAGTTTGCTAGCGCCTTTGAACACTGCGACATGGTTGCCGCCACTCTCTGCGGCATTACCGACCCCGCGATGGTGAAACGCAGCATCTGTGCGATGGGGCACAAGTGGCTGTGGAATCCGCAGCTGGGTGGCCTTCCGCCGGAAAGTTTTCTCATCAAACTGGATCCTCTGCTGGCCGGGGTCCGCACCAAGCTTGAAGGTCATTACGCCACTTCAGACGAGATCGCGGGAAGGCTGTCGCCAGCCTGGGCGTCGCAACTCGGCCTACGCGCGGGTATTCCGATTCCGGTCGGGGCATTCGACGCACATTGGGATGCGATCGGCGCGGGCGCGATGGAGGGCGATGTGGTGAATGTCGTTGGCACCTCGACCTGCATCATCGCCTATGTGAAACAGGCGCAGCTCGTTCCTGGAGTTTGTGGAGTGGTTCAGGGAAGCGTACATCCGCAATATACTGGCGTCGAGGCCGGGCTTTCGGCGACTGGCGATATCTTCGCTGCCATTGCCCGGCGCGCGAACACAAACGTGGCTGAGTTGAGCCAAGGGCTGGAAAAATACCGCGCAGGTTCCACCGGCCTGATTCGAATGACGTGGGATAACGGCGACCGCACTGTGCTGGTAAATCCCAATCTCGGCGGAATGACCATCGGATGGAACTTGCAGCACACCGCGCAGGACGAATTGTTCGCCGCGATTGAAGGCACGGCATTTCATACCCGCGTGATCCTCGATCGCATGACCGAATACGGCGCGTCCACCCGTCGGGTGATTAATAGCGGCGGAATTCCCCAGAGCAATGCGATGTTGAATCAGATTTACGCCAACGTGTTGGGCAAGCCGGTGTTGGTTCCGAGCAGCAAGGTCACAGGAATCGGCTCCGCCATTTTTGCTTTTTTGTCGGCCGGTACCTTCCAAACTATCGAGGAGGCGCAACGGCAGATTTGTCCGGCGCATAAAACTTTCGCGCCGCAGAATGAGGAGCAAGCCACTTACCATCAGCTCTACAGTTTGTACCGGCGACTGTACTTCAATTTCGGTGGGCCAGCTGGGGAAGATCACTTCGGCGACGTTTTGCCGAAATTGATCGAAATCGCCCGGCAGGAAACAAACAGAGGAGCGGAAACCGGAAGCGAACTGATCAGAAGGTAAGTCCCTTCGTACACGCATGCGCATGAGACAGCCAATTCCCCGCGCGGTCAAATTTGCCCTAGCTTTCCTATTCTTGATTCCCGACTCGATCTTGGCTCAGACTCCCCCCTCCTTCGCTCCCGACAAGATGGATACCGTGCTATACGGCGTTGCTTATTACAGCGAGTACATGCCTTATCCGCGATTGGAGCAGGACGTCGAACTCATCCAACGCTTCGGCGGACGGACCATCACGTTCGGTTACCGCCAGAATGCAGACTTAGCCAATCCGGTCTACCGTTCCTATTGCGAGCGCGTGATCCGTAAGATTATCGCGCATTACAAAGACAATCCCGCGGTAATTGGTTTTCAAGTCGACAATGAAACCTCCGCCGGAGGCGCGGCCAATCCTGATGTTCAGGCGGGTTTCATCGACTATTTGCAGCACAAGTTCAAGACCGTCGATGAGCTCAATAAAGTCTGGGGGCTGAATTAATGGGGCCAGCGGCTGAATGACTGGAGTGAGATTCCGCCGCAGGAAGGAATTATCAACCCCGGTTGGAAGCTGGAATGGCAGCGTTACTCCCAGTGGTTGACCACGGATTTCCTGGCTTGGCAGGCCGGATTGTAAACCAATATAAGCGGCCGGATCAGTTTATTACCCACGACCTGGCGGGTCCTCCACGGGCATGAGGTGAACGAGTTTGACATCAGCCGGTCGATGGATGTGATGGCGGTGAATCCTTATCACGAAACGCAAAACCAGTTCGACGGCATGGGATCGAGCATGCCGGGCGATTACACGCGCTCATTGAAGCAGAGCAACTATCTGGTCACCGAAACCAACGCGCAGACGATTGGGTGGGATTCGAAAGAGCAGTTCCCCCCCATGACGGGCAGTTACGGCTGGATGTGTATACCCATCTCTCAGCCGGCGCCAACATGGTCGAATACTGGCACTGGCATTCGATCCATTACGGCCAGGAAACCTATTGGAAGAACATACTTTCCCATGACCTCCAACCCGGTCGCGCTTACGCCGAGGTGAGCCGGACGGCACACGAGTTGCAGCGTATTGGGCCACAGTTGGTTGGCCTTCGTCGAGACAACAAGGTAGCGATTCTCTACAGCAACGACTCGCATTACGGCATCGAGTTCATGAAGTTCAGCGACCGGGTGAATTACGACTGGTTGCTGCGCCAGATGTACGGCACTCTGTATCGGGAAAATATCGGTGTGGACTTCATTTTTCCCGAGAGCACAGACCTCGCGAGATATAAGGTCATCGTGGTTCCAGCGCTCTACGTTGCCAGCGACGAGTTATTGAATCGTCTGGTCGAATGCGTCCGCCAGGGCGGGAATCTGCTGATGACTCTCAAGAGTGGATTTACCAACGAATACGACACGGTTCGTTGGAATATGGCGCCGGGACCGCTGCGCGAAGCGGCGGGATTTCATTACCAAGAGTTTTCCAGCCTGAAGCACCCGCTGGTTTTGAAGGGCGATCCATTTCAGGCAGGCGAGGATAACAAGATTTCCGAGTGGGCAGAGATGTTGATTGCCGACAGCGCTCAGCCTCTGGCGTTCTATGACCACCCGTTCTTCGAGAAATTCCCCGCCATTACCCGAAACCGTTTCGGCAAGGGCACGCTGACATACGAAGGCACAGTGCTGAGCGATCCCCTCCAGGAGAAAGTGCTGCTCGGGATACTTCAACTAGCGGGATTAACCGGACCGGACCAGAAGCTGCCCGCGCCGGTACGGGTCAAGCATGGAGTGAATCGGGAAGGTAAGACCATACACTATTATTTCAACTATTCGAGTGATCCACAGACATTCAATTACTCATACCGACAGGGTTCTAACCTACTCACGCAGACACCCGTGAATGCCTCCCAGCCAGTGGCGTTGAAAGCTTGGGATCTGGCCATTATTGAAGAAAAGTAGAGTTCCGAGTCGGCCACAGATAGAGCGGATGTCGGATGAAAGTTCACCATTGCGCTCTTCTTTCACAATTGAATTCGAAACAACAGTCCAGCCATTTCACGAATGCTTTCGCATGAGCCTGGTTAACATTTGCCGTAGTTGGGCCCGATCTCTCGGGCGGTATGCGCTTCGGCTGTGTCTGCCAGTTGCAATCCTTGGTTGCGCTTCATTCGAACTCTCTTGGGCTGCTCCAGTCCTGCCCAATCTCATTGGCGACCATATGGTTTTACAGCGGGCTCGGGAGATTCACATCTGGGGCATGGCCGAGCATTAAGCGCTAACTTAAGCAGGGTTGCCTGGTTGCTGACTCGACAACCGCGCGGTGATGGGAACGCTGTGGTATTCATGGTTGTGGCTGCAACAGAGACACGGTTCCGGAGTACTCACGTCTACGTGGTGTCTATGAGTGGGCTATTCCGCGAGGAACGCACCGTTACCGATCCGGAATTCTGTCAGGGGTTTGAGATTCTTCTTGTAAGCCCTAGTAACTGCGTATTCCTTCCCACCTTTAACGCGGAGACTACACTTTCCGGTCGAGTACGGTTTGATCTCTGCCACAAACGAGGTATTCACGAGCGCAGATCGATGGATCCGAATGAATCCGTACGGCTTCAGCTTTTCTGCCACCCTCGAGATTGACTCGCGCAGGAGATAGGAGTCCGATTCCCGCTGCAGCGACACATAATTGCCCTCAGCTTGAACTGCGACCACATCTCCAGGATTGATGAACAGAATCCTTCCTCTAGCCTTGATTGCGATCATCGGGCGACCCGGACGAGACAGTTTCTGCAACTGCGGCAAAGCTTCTATCAATTTTGCGGCTCGCTCGCCCTTTGCTCTGCGACAGGCCCGGTCCAAGGCTTCGTTGATGCTTTCGTTCGAGAAAGGCTTTAGCACGTAGTCTACGGTGTGCCTCTCGAATGCTGCGACCGCGTGCTCAACGTGTCCGGTTACAAACACGATAGACGGCAACAAAAGGTTTCGTTTTCGAAGTTGGTCTACGAGTTGAGAGCCCGACATCTCCAGATCGATGTCAAGAAGCAAAACATCGTAAGAGTCCGTGGCCAATTTCTCGAGCGCTTCGATTGCATCGTTGGCCGAATCGAAATGCTCCACGTCTCTCCTTGTCGACAACACATTTGTCAAAGCCGTAGGGGCCAGGCGCTCATCATCCACGAGCAGCACTCGCATAGATTCCACTCACCATCCATCTCTGTTCCACCAGGCATAAACGTCCTGGCTGACCACTCCAGACCGGAGCCTAAGAGATTTCGCCAGCCTTCTTCGGATACTTGTTCGGATATTCATGACTTGAATTCGCGTTAGGATCGGACGTCAGTGAGCATGATCGCCCGAATCCGCCGACGTTCTGTCCGACCAATCAGACACCAGAACGATGAACTCGGTTACTGGCTCCGGAGCACCATTAAAGTGTGGAGCCAGCAGAACCGGGGCGTTAGAGCCGAGCGCGCCTGCACCCCAAGTCTTAGCGTCTTTCACGGGAACGTAAAACATGAGATGGGGAGAGCAGTTCCCGCATCTGCTGTTAAGGAATCCTTGCTTCGACTGCATATAGGCCATCCCGCCAGGCTCGAGGGCCGGCAGTTCCCCCTTCTCAATCGCGGCCTTCATACCCTGGTTCATTTCAGCTTTCGATTTTCCAGCCAATGCCAATTTTGTCCTGATCAAAGTGATCGGCAGCAACGTCCTGGCAGCCTGCGGGTTGTAGCAAACCGGACCGCGCCTCTTAGGGTTCCAAAACTCGGGACTGTTTTCGAATTGGTCCATCCACGAGCGGTCTACGTTGCAGACAAAGCCGTTCGTGCCTTCGACCGCAGTTTCGTAGCCCCGCCTTCCGAGGACCATAACCGTGGCGTCCTTGGCAATGAATGGCGGAGCCGCGCTTCGCGCCAAGGCGATTTCGGCATCGCGGCCCATTAGGTATTCGTCCAGCGGAGCCATGCTGGGATACGGAGTTTTGGCGTCCTGTGCTTGCGTGTGCCGAGCCGTTCCCAGGGCAAGGGCCAGCGCAAAGAATGCCAATGCGATCATCTTGACTGTCTTTCGTTTCATTTGGTTCTCTCCTTGAATCCTTCTGATGCAGATTTAAGGTATGGCTCCAAACCTGATCGGCGAACACCGAGCAGCCGAAGATTCCTTTTGTCCTGAATACTTTTCAAGCCAGATTCACTTTGTCTGCCATTGTCATTGGCTGTCATCGTCAGTGGTTCGTCTTTATGAGTTATCCGCGCCGCCCGCGCGTTATCTAAATAGTGAAAGGTCGATCGCGTCCGCAATCTCCTGATACCCGGTATCGTTCGGATGGGAATGATCTTTCCAGGCAAAGCGCGACGCAATCCTGCTCGGATGATCCGGGTCACGCAGTATCTTGTCGAGGTCAATCACGCCGTCAAAGGCGCCGCTGGACCTTATCCATTGGTTGACCTTCTGTCGAACGGCTTCCTTTGCATCCGAGTAGTATCCAGGAATCTTGAGATTGGCTCCCTCAAATGGAATCAGCGTGCAACCGATCGCCTTGATGCCACGTACATGAGCGCGTGCAATCATCTGCCGGTATGCGTCGATCACATCCTCGGCGGTGCGCGCGTCGCCCGGATCTGCCAGCAGCGATTTCTGCCCCAATCTGGCCCCAGGAAATCCGATATCGTTCAGCCCCTCAAACAGAACGATATGGGTTACTCCCGGCAGACTCAGCACATCGCGATCAAAGCGCGCCAGTGCGTTGTCCCCCATGAATGCCAGTCGCCCATTGCTGAGCAGGCGATTTCCGCCAATGCCCTCATTCACTACTGCCAGTTTCCAGTCCGCGCTTGTCTTTTGCAGGCGGCGAACTAGATCACTCTGCCAGTTCCCGTCCGCATCAACGGTTGAGCCATAGCCGTCGATAAGGGAATCACCGAAGGCTGCGATCAGGCGCTGCGATGGCTCAGCAGGAACGAGCACAGCACTGACCGCAATGCTGCTTTCAGAATCTGCGCCGCCTTGAATATTCTCGTCGCGGGTATGATCGCCCGGAGTCGAAACGACAGCGTGCTTGAGAGCAAAGATGTGCCATGTTACGGAACTAACACGCTTTGGAAAGTAGAGGCTGATGCTAATCTCGGTACCCTGGGTGACGGGAAAGTCGATGGGGTCACTAAGAATGGGCGCTCCCGCGGAAATGCTCACCGAGTTGCGACTGTCAAACGTAAGGGTGCGGACAGAAGCAGATTGAATACCTGCCGGCCCATTCGGCAGCGCCACTGTGACAGAACCGATAAGCAGCGGAGCGGAGCCGAATTCGTTGGAAAGCCGCAGGCGAATCTGTGGTCCTCCAACCGACACACGCACGCGTTCTCGCACCGTCTGGTTTTCGATGTTTAATAAGGGTTCGCTCCCATCAGCGTCCGCTGGTTCGGGACTGGCGGCCCAGGTAGCAACCCATGCATCGCGCTGCCCCGCCACGAGTCGAGGAACAAGAAGAAGAAAACCGCAAAGAGCAAGTATCCCGACTGATTTCATGCGCATAACCAGCTCCATTCCTTTACTTCATTCGAGAAAAGTCGGATGTTCAAATTCTTCACGTGTTTAGACATACCGCTCTGGACATCCTCACTCATAATGAGGCGTACCGTTCGACGAGTTCAGCCACGGCTTCGGGTTGCTCATCCGCCACGTAATGCACACCGTTCTGGATGACTTCGATCTTTACGTTGGTGCAGCCATGCGCGCGTAAAGCCTCGGCGAAGCTCGGCATGAGTTTCTCGAAAGGCGAGTGTTCTCCGGGAGCCAACACCAGAGGCAGGCTGATCACGCTCTGTTGCGCTGCGTTGAATTTCTCATTCGCCGGAAAAGCCCGATAGATCTCCAACGCGGCGCGCAGATGTTCCGGAGCGGCATAAGCCCGGGCATAGCGGGCGACATCCGCGTCACTAAAGGTGTCGCTGTCGAGAAAATGGCGGAAGTAAATAGCTTCACGCCCGGCAATCAGTTGTTCAGGCAGGTCCGGCGTCTGCTGAAAATGGATATGCCAAATAATGGGATTAGCTTTAACGGCATCCCACGGCCCAAGACCCGGGACCGGGGCATCGAGCAACATCACGCCGCGGCTGGTTTCCGGATACCGGCGGACGAAAGCATAGGCCACCATTCCACCAATATCGTGTCCAACGACATACACGTGTTCCAAATGTAGGTGTTCCACCAGTTGGTGAACGTCTTCTGCCATATTCGCAGCGTCGTAACCATCCGGAGTCGCGGCGGAACCGCCTATGCCGCGCAGATCAACTGCCACGACCGTAAAATGCTTCGCCAACAGCGGCATGACGCGGTGATACTCGTACCAGTCTTCGGGGAAGCCGTGCAGCAGAAGGACCGCCCAACCCGTCCCGCCACGCACATAGTGAAGGGTTGTTCCGTTCGCCTGCGCAGTGCCGGAGACGAACCCCCCTCCCAACGTTGCCAGCCCTGGATCGATCCGCTGCCTTGGCGCTGACTGGCCTTGGATGACGGCGCACACCGCCACAAAAACCGCCAAAAGTCTCAAAATCCAACGATCATAGATCCGCATTTCCACTCCCTGCTGGCTCGACTGAAACCGCTTTCGCGCTCTATCTC
>Ga0070699_100000154_pt1 | contig 65554 bp, 70 predicted proteins | sample KBSK1503metaG_FD_65473 | JGI IMG/M metagenome (GOLD analysis project Ga0070699, IMG submission 65473) | Corn, switchgrass and miscanthus rhizosphere microbial communities from Kellogg Biological Station, Michigan, USA - KBS K1-50-3 metaG | ecosystem: Host-associated > Plants > Roots >... | reverse complement strand
ACCAGTACGGCCTGGACCGGCCGCTGCCGGTGCAGTACGTGCTGTACCTGAAGAACCTGCTGCACGGGAACCTCGGCATCTCCGAGCAGAGCCACCGGCCGGTCCGCGCCGACCTGGCCGAGTACATCCCGGCCACGATCGAGCTGGCGCTGTTCGCGATCGCGGCGTCCCTGGTCATCGGGATCGGCCTGGGGATCGTGGCCGCCGTGTTCCGTGACCGCTGGCCGGACCACCTGATCAGGGTGCTCAGCCTCGCCGGGGTGTCGATGCCGGTCTTCTGGATCGCGCTGGTGGCGTTCTACCTGCTGTTCTTCAAGCTCGGCTGGCTGCCGGGCGGCGGCAGGCTCGACCCGACGCAGAACGCGCCCACGCACCTGACCGGGATATTCACCGTCGACGCCGCGGTGCACGGGCAGTGGACGCTCTTCTGGTCGGCGCTGCGGCACCTGCTGCTGCCCGGGCTGGTGCTGGCCATCTTCACGGTCGGCATGCTGACCCGGTTCACCCGGGCCTCGATGCTGGAGATCATGGGCAACGACTACGTGCGGGCCGCGCGGCTGAAGGGCCTGCCCGAGCGCACCGTGATCCTGCGGCACGTGCTGCGCCCGGCGCTGGTGTCGATCATCACCGTGGCCGGGGTCGCCTTCGGCAGCCTGCTGTCCGGCACCGTGCTGGTGGAGAACATCTTCTCCTGGCCGGGGGTGGGCCAGTACGCCTACCGCAGCGCGGTCAACCTGGACCTGCCCGCCATCATGGGCGTGAGCCTGTTCGTCGCGCTGGTCTACATCGTGGTCAACCTGGCCGTCGACCTGCTCTACGGCGTCATCGACCCGCGGATCAGGCTGTCGTGACCGTCCCGGCCAGCGCTCCGCTGGATCCGCCGGACCCGGTCGCGGCCGTCGCGCGGCGCCGCCGGCTGCGCCCGGTGACCCCGGTGCCGTGGCGCCGCCCGCTGGCCCTGACCGGCGTGGGCGTGATCGGCGCCTGGGTGGTGATCGCGATCTTCGCCCCGCTCATCGCGCCGGATAACCCGCTGGCGCAGAAGTTCGCCATCCTGGCCCCGCCGTCGGCGGCGCACTGGTTCGGCACCGACGAGCTCGGCCGGGACGTGTTCTCCCGGGTGCTGTACGGCGCCCGGATCACGCTGCCGCTGGCGGTGATCCTGATCATCGCGGCCATGATCATCGGGGCGGTGATCGGCGGGATCGCCGGGTACTTCGGCGCCTGGGTGGACAACGTGCTGATGCGCGTGGCCGACCTGGTGTTCGCCTTCCCCGGCATCATCCTCGCGCTGGCCATCGCGGCGGCGCTGGGCCCGCAGCTGCGCAACGCGGTGATCGCCGTGGTCTTCGTCTCCTGGCCGTCTTACGCCCGGCTGGTGCGCAGCCTGGTGCTAACCGCGCGCTCGGCCCAGTACGTGGTGGCCTCCCGGCTGCTCGGCGCGTCCGGGGTGCGCATCCTGTTCACCGACATCAGGCCCAACGCGGCCGGCCCCGTGCTGGTGCTGGCGGCCCTGGACATCGGCAACGCCGTGCTGCTGCTGTCCGGCCTGTCCTTCCTCGGCCTCGGCGCCCAGCCTCCCACCGCCGAGTGGGGCGCGATGGTGGCCGAGGGCGCGCAGAACTTCAACGACTGGTGGGTCGGCATGTTCCCCGGCCTGGCCATCTTGACCGTCGTGCTCGCCTTCAACTTCATCGGCGACGCGCTGCGCGACATGCTCGACCCGCGGACCGCCCGGGCGGTGCGGCCGTGAAGGAAACACCGTAATGGACGAACTGCTGCGGGTCGAAGACCTGACCGTAGCGCTGCCGACCCGCTCCGGCTACCACAAAGCGGTCGACGGCATGTCCTTCGCGGTGGACGCCGGCGAGGTGATGGGCATCGCCGGGGAGAGCGGCAGCGGCAAGACCATCACCGCGCTGTCGCTGTTCGGGCTGCTGCCGCACGGGGCCAGAGTGACCGGCTCGATCCGGCTGGACGGCATCGAGCTGACCGCGCTCAGCCGCACGCAGCTGCGGGACATCCGCGGCCGCCAGATCGCGATGGTGTCCCAGGACCCGGCCACCTCGCTGCACCCGATCCTGCCGATCGGCACCCAGCTGACCGAGCATATGCGGCACCACCTGGGGGTGAGCAAGGACGAGGCGCTGTCGCGGGCGGCCGGGCTGCTGCAGACCGTGCGGATCCCTGATCCGGAACAGGCGCTGCGCTCGTACCCGGGGCAGTTCTCCGGCGGCATGCGCCAGCGCATCGCGATCGCCGCCGCGCTGGCCGCCGAGCCGCGGCTACTGGTCGCGGACGAGCCCACCACGGCCCTGGACGTCACCGTGCAGGCGGGCATCCTGCGGCTGCTCGACCGGCTGTGCCGGGAGCGCGGCATGGCAGTCATCGTCATCACCCACGACCTCGGAGTGATGTCGGCGACGGCGCGGCGGCTCTACGTCATGTACGCCGGGCGGCTGGCCGAGGCCGGCCCGACCGCCGAGCTGCTGGGCCGACCGCGGCACCCGTACACCCGGGGGCTGCTCGACGCGCTGCCGCAGGAGGGCGGCGCATCGCTGGTGCCGATCGGGGGCAGCCCGCCGTCGCTCGGACAGGTACCGGCTGGCTGCCCGTTCCACCCGCGCTGCCGGTACGCCCGGCCGTCCTGCGCGACCGAAAGGCCGGAACCCGAACGGGTGGCCGGGGAGCACCTGCTCGCCTGCCCGCCCGACCCGCTGCGGACCCCGTCATGAGCGACACGGTTCTCGAGCTGGCTGGGGTGGCGGTGGAGTACGGGCGCCGCGGCCAGCGCCTGCGCGCCGTCGACGGGGTGGACCTCACCGTGGCGCGGGGCGAGATCGTCGGGCTGGTCGGCGAGTCGGGCTGCGGTAAGTCGACGCTGGCCCGGGCCGCCGTCGGCCTGGAGCCGCTGGCCGCCGGCGCCGTCACCTTCGAGGGCCGGGCCGTCGCCACGCTGGGGCGCCGGCGCCGGCCGGAGTTCCTGCGCGGGCTGCAGATGGTCTTCCAGGACCCGTACGAGTCGCTCAACCCGCGCCGCAAGGTCGGCGAGATCATCGCGGACGGCGTCCGGCTCGGCGGCGGCAGCCGCAGGGACGGCCTGCGGCGTGCCGCCGAGCTGCTGGAACGGGTCGGGCTTCCGGCCACCGCGGCCGCCAGCTACCCGCACGAGTTCAGCGGCGGGCAGCGGCAGCGGATCGCCATCGCCAGGACGCTGGTGACCCGGCCGTCCTGCCTGATCGCCGACGAGCCGATCAGCGCCCTGGACGCCTCCGCGCAGGCGCAGATCGCCAACCTGCTCAGCGAGCTGGTCCAGGATGACCTGGGGCTGGTCCTGGTCTCGCACGACCTGTCGGTGGTCCGCCAGGTCGCGGACCGGGTCGCGGTCATGTACCTGGGCCGGATCGTCGAGATCGGCGCGACCGACGTGGTGTGGGGCAACCCGCGGCACCCTTACACCGAGGCGCTGGTGGCGGCGATCCCGCGGGTCGGCGCCGGGGTGCTGCCGACCGACCTGCCCGGTGACGTGCCCGATCCGGCCCATCCCCCGGCCGGCTGCCGGTTCCACCCGCGCTGCCCGCTGGCCCAGGACAGCTGCCGCGAACTCGACCAGCGGCTGGCCCCGGTGCAGGGCCGCGAGATCGCCTGCCACATCAGATCGGGAGGGGGCCCGCCCTGACCTGGTTCGTCAACGCCCGGGTGATCGACGTGCTGACCGGCGAGCGGCATGACCGCCGGGCTATCGAGACCGCCGACGGGACCATGACACAGGTCGCCGCGGCGCCGCCGGCCGGCCTGCCCGACGCTCTGCCGACTTCTTTTCCGGGGGGACCCATCCCCCCGCACCCCCCCGGGGACGAGGAAGTCGTCGACGTGGCCGGGCGCTGGCTGCTGCCCGGGCTGATCTCCTGCCACACCCACCTGTCGATCGTGTTCCCGTTCAGCGCGACCGACGAGGCGGAGAACCCCGCCATCACCGCCTACCGGTCCGCGACCCGGGCCAGCGAGGCGCTGCGGGCCGGGATCACCACGATCCGCTGCGTGCACGAGCAGAACCGCGCCGACCTGCTGCTGCGCACCGCGGTACGGCGCGGCTGGTTCGCCGCGCCGCGCATCCTCGGCGCGGGCCGGGCCGTCTCCACCCCGGGCGGCCACGGGCAGGGCGGGGCCTGCGCCTATGCCATCGGGGAGGACGAGTTCTACCAGGCGGCGCTGGCCGAGCTCGCGGCGGGCGCCGACCACGTGAAGATCTTCATCAACGGCGGGCTGGCCGGCCCGGACGAGCACTATTCGCGTCCGGAGATGACCGACGGCGAAATCCGCGGGGCGGTCCGGGCGGCGGCCGAACACGACACCTACGTCGTCGCGCACTCCGGCGAGCCGACGGCGGTCCGCCAGGCGCTGGCCCAGGGGGTGCGCTGCTTCGAGCACGCCTACCGGCTGGACGACGAGACCGCGGCACTGCTGGCTCGCCCGGGCGTCTTCCTGACGCCCACGCTCTGTGTGACCCGTTCGGAATCATGGATGCGGGACCGTGGATTCGAGGAGCACTCCATCCGCAACGCCGGCCTGGCCGCGGACGTCCACTTGGCCAGCGTCCAGCGGGCCATCCGGGCCGGTGTCACCCTGGTCAACGGCACCGACATCCCTCCCGGGGACCTGGTCGACGGGACCCCGGCCGCGGTGCACGAGCTGCTGCTGATGGCCGCGGCCGGGCTGTCCCCGCTACTCAGCCTGCAGAGCGTGTCGGTCAACGCGGCCGCGCTGCTCGGCATCGGGGACCGGGTCGGGCAGATCAGGCCCGGCTTCGCGGCCGACTTCGTGGCCGTGGACGGTGATCCGCTGGACGACCTGGCCGCGCTGCGGACGATCTCGCTGGTGGTGCAGGGAGGGCGCGTGATCCGCGAGGACGCGCGATGACCGAGCGGTTCACCGACGGCGGGGAGGAGCAGGCCGGGTACAGCCGGGCCGTCCGCCGCGGGAACGTGGTCACGGTCAGCGGGACCACCGCCACCGGTCCCGACGGGGCCGCTCTGCACCCCGGGGACACCGGCGCCCAGGCGCGGGAGTGCCTGCGCCGGGTCGAGCGGGCGCTGACCGCGCTCGGCGCGAGCCTGGACGACGTGATCCGCACGGTGGTGTACCTGGCGCCGGGGTCCAGCTGGCAGCAGGCCGCCGACGCCCACCGCGACGTGCTCGGCGCGGTCGGGCCGGCCAACACCATGCTCTATGTGGCCGATCTGATCGGGGACGGCTTCCTGGTCGAGATCGAGGCGCTGGCGGTGGTGCTGGCGTGAGGTTCTCGGTGCGGGTGAACAACGACCTGGGCTTCGCCGAGCTGCTCGCGCTGGCGACCGCCGCGGAGGAGGCGGGCTTCGACCAGCTGTGGGTCTCCAACGACTTGTTCCTGCGCTCCGCGCCGGTGCTGGCCGGGGCGCTGGCCGCGCGGACGAGGCGGATCGGCCTGGGCATCGCGGTCATGAACCCGTACTCGGTGCACGTCAGCGAGCTGGCCATGGCCGCCGCGACGGTGCAGGAGATCAGCGGCGGCCGGTTCCTGCTCGGGCTCGGGGCCGGCGCGGCGCAGTTCCTCGGCTGGGCCGGTATCGCCAGGACGCGGCCGCTGGCCACCACCGGGACGGCGCTGGCCGTGCTCCGGGCGCTGCTCGGCCACGAGGATGTGGACGCGGGGCTGCTACCGGAATGGTTCGGCCCGGACAGCGTGCTCAGATTCGGCGTGCCGCGGCCGGTGCCGGTTTACGTCGGCGCGATGGGGCCGAAGATGCTCGAGCTGGCGGGCCGGCACGCGGACGGCGTGCTGCCGCTGCTCTACCCGCCCGAGCGGTACGCCATGGTGCGGCGGCAGGTGCTGGCGGGCGCGGCGGGCCGGCGCGAGGTCGACCTGCCGGCCTGCTTCTGGGTCTCGCTGTCCGGCGACCCGGCGGCGGCGCGGGCGGCGCTGGCCGAGAAGCTGGCCTACTACGGCCCGTCGATCCCGGCGGAGGTACTCGCCCCGGCCGGGCTGCGGCCGCAGGACTTCGGGCCGGCCGCCGCGCTGGCCCACGGCGGGCAGGCGGCGGCCGGGCTGATCGACGACCGCATGCTGGCTCTCGGCGTGGCCGGGGACGCGGCCGACGTGCTGGCCCGCTGCCGCGTGCTGCGGCGGCTGGGCGCCCGGCACCTGTCGTTCGGCCCGCCACTGGGACCGGACCCGGTCGCGGCGATCCGCCTGCTCGGCGACGAGGTACTGCCCGTGCTGGCCCGGGAGGAGATTCATGAGCGATGACATGGAGCTGTACGATCTGCGGGTCACCGTGGACTCGATCGGGGGGCGGCCGGTGTGCGGCCTTTCCGTGGGCGACTACTTCGAGGTGACGGAGAGCTCGCGGCTGCGGCTGCCGCCCGGCGGGCACTTCTGCGTGTACGCCCTCGCCGCCGTGCTGCCGCTCCTGCCGGCCAAGCAGCGCCAGCTGCCCGCATCCGACTGGCTCGAGCAGGACAGCCTCGTGGCCTGCCCGGATCCTGAGGAACGGCTGGTCATGCGGATCACCCGCACCGGCAGGCGGTCGATGCGCTCGTCGGACCTCACCTGAGCGTGCGGCCCCGGATATGAGCAGGGCCGAGATCGGCATCGCCTTCCAGACGGACAAGCCGCCCGGCCGGTACGGCGAGCTCGCCGCCGCGGCCGAGGCCCACGGCTTCGACGTGGTCAGCGTGTTCGCCGACCTGCTGGACCAGCCGCCGCTGCCGGCCCTGCTGGAGATGGCGCGGGCCACCTCCCGGGTCCGGCTCGGGGTGGCCTGCCTCAACCCGTACACCCAGCACCCGTACGAGATCGCCGGCGGGCTGGCCGCGCTGGACGCGGCCTGCGGCGGCCGCGCCTACCTCGGCCTGGCCCGCGGGGCGTGGCTGGAGGCGATCGGCATCGAGCAGCGCCGCCCGCTGGCCCATCTGCGCGATACCGCGGCGATCGTGCGCGCGCTGCTGTCCGGCGACGAGCGCGGCTACGCCGGCGCCGCGTACCGGCTGGCGCCCGGGATGCGGCTGCGGTATCCGCTGCCGTCTCGGATCCCGCCGTTGCTGCTGGGCACCTGGGGCGCGCGCGGGGCCGCGCTGGCCGGCGAGATCGCCGACGAGGTCAAGGTGGGCGGAAGCGCCAACCCGGCGGTCGTGCCGCTGATCCGGGATCGGGTCGCGGCCGGATGCCGGGCGGCCGGGCGTTCCCCGGACGCGGTCCGGGTGGTGCTCGGGGCCGTCACCGTGGTGAGCGAGGACGGCGCGGCCGCGCGCCACCGGGCCCGCACCGAGGTGGCCAGGTACCTGGCGGTGGTGGCGGACCTGGACCCCGCGGCCGGGCTGCCGGACGGGTTCGCCGACCGGGTCAGGGACCTGGTCGCGGCCGGGCGGGACTCGGCCGCCGGGGCGCTGATCCCGGACGAGGTGCTGGACCGGTTCGCTTTCTCCGGGACGCCTTCGCACGTGGCCGGGCTGGCGCGGCGGGTGCTGGAGGCCGGAGCGGGCCGGGTCGACTTCGGCGCCCCGCACGGGCTCACCGACGAGGACGGCGTCGCCCTGCTCGGGACGGCGGTACTGCCGCGGCTCCGCTGAGGGTGCGTGCACAGGGCGTGCCTGCGGTCGTTAGTAGAGGATGGGCTCATGACTTCGGATGCCGATACCGTCGCGCTGCTGGAACGCGCGCTTGACCAGACCGCGGGGCTCATCGCGGCCATCGAGCCCGGGCAGGCGGGGCTGGCGACGCCCTGCGCCGGGTGGGATCTGCGGACACTCGTCAGCCACCTGACCGGGCAGGACCTGCGGAACTTCTTGATTTCCGCACGTGGCGAGAGCGCCGACTGGCAGGTCCCGGCCGACGAGATCGGCGAGGACTGGGCGGCGGCGTTCGGGGACCGGGCCGCGCCGCTGCGCGCGGCGTGGCGGGCGGCCGACCTGGACCGGCCGGTGGCCGGGCCGGGCGGGGAAGCGCCGCTGCGCGCCCGGGCCGACCAGCAGATCACCGAGCTGGCGGTGCACGACTGGGACCTGGCCAGGGCCACCGGCCAGCCGGCCGAGCTGGATCCGGCGCTGGCCGAGCACGCGCTCCGCTGGTCCCGAGGCATGCTGCGGCCCGAGTTCCGGGGGCCGGACAAGGCGTTCGGGGTGGAGGTGCCGGTGGCTGATGACGCGCCGGCGTACGACCGGCTGGCGGGGTGGTTCGGCCGAGATCCCGGCTGGGCGCCGGGGGTGAGCTGAGCATGGCGGCGGTGGCCCTGGCTACCGGGTAAGGCTGAGCAGGTCGGCGCGGGCGGTGGCGAGTGAGGGGCCGTACCAGGTGAGCAGGCGGCCCGAGACCAGGACGACGCGGTGGGCGGGGAACTCCTCCGGGCCGTCGCCGGCGGTGAACGGGTAGGGCTCGTCGGGCAGCAGCACCAGGTCGGGCGCTGCCGCCCGGATCTGTTCGGCCTCGACGTGCGGGTAGCGGTCCGGGCCCGCGCCGAACACGTTGTCCAGGCCGAGCCGGGCCAGCACGTCGCCGGTGAACGTGCGCGCGCCGACGACCATCCACGGGTCACGCCAGATCGGCACGGCGACGCGGCGCAACAGGGACGGCGCGGGTTCGGCCCAGGCCTGCTCCGCGGCCGCCAGCCAGGCCGGCACCTCCAGGCCCAGCGGCCCGGTGAGCAGCCGGCGCAGCGACGCCATCGCCTCGGGCACCGACTCGATCACGGTCACCCACACGGCCAGGCCCGCGTCGCGCAGCCGGACCACGTCCAGTTTCCGGTTTTCCTCCCGGTTGGCGATCACAAGGTCGGGCGCCAGGGCGATGATCGCGGCCCGTTCGGGATTCTTGGTACCCCTGACCCGGGTCACCGCCAGATCGGGCGGGTGGGTGCACCAGTCCGTGGCCCCCACCAGCAGGCCCGGTGCCGACCCCGCCACCGCCTCGGTCAGCGAGGGCACAAGGGAGACCACCCGCCGGGCCGGGCCGTTCAGCTCGACCGGGGATCCGAGGTCGTCGTGCCACACCGTCATCTGCCGATCCTCCTATAGAGTGCGGCTATGACGGGCGAGGAGCGCGACGGCGGCTCATTCGGCTTCGACGTTACCGTGGCGCATCCGGCGCGGGTATACAACTATCTGCTCGGCGGGAAAGACAATTTCGAGGCGGATCGCGAGGCCGCCAGGCAGATGGTCGCGGGCGGAGCCAAGGTGCTCGTGGGCGTCTGCGCGAACCGGGCTTTCCTGGGCCGGGCGGTGCGTTTCCTGGCGGGCGAGGCCGGCATTCGCCAGTTCCTCGATATCGGCACCGGATTGCCCACGGCGGACAATACCCATGAGGTCGCTCAGGCGATGGCGCCGGAAAGCCGGATCGTCTACGTCGACAACGACCCGATCGTGCTCAGCCACGCCACCGCGCTGCTGAGAAGCACGCCCGGCGGCGCCTGCCAGTACGTCCACGCCGATCTGCGTAATCCCCGGAAGATCCTGGCAGAGGCGGCGAAGACACTCGATTTCGGCCAGCCGGTCGCGCTCATGATCTTGATGACGCTGCAATACATTCCGGACGCCGACGACCCGCACCAGATCGTGCGGACCCTGACCGACGCCCTGGCGCCAGGAAGTTACCTGGCCATATCGGATGTGGCCCGGGACCTGGAGGCGGACGCCAACGTGGTGGAATCCGCGGACCGGCTGAACAAGCGGCTCGGGCCGGCCCAGCAGACCATTCGCCACCCCGAGCAGATCGCCGGCTTTTTCGACGGCCTGGAAATGGTCGAACCGGGCCTGGTGCAGCTACCGCAATGGCGTCCCGACCTGGGCTATACCGGCCCGGTCGAGGGCATTACCCTGTCGGCGTACTGCGGTATCGGGCGCAAGCCCTGACGCTCACTGCGGACGAGCCTGGTGGAGGCAGCACGATGCGACGCCTGGATGTCCAGATTCCCGCACCCGATGGTCACAGCCGCGGGACGCTGCACGTCCCGGACGGGGATGGCCCGTGGCCTGGGGTGCTGGTGTTCCCCGACGCGGGCGGAGTGCGGGAGACGTTCGGCCAGATGGGCGACCGGCTGGCCGACCTGGGCTACGTCGTGCTGGTGCCTGACATCTACTATCGCTCGGGCGAGTGGGCCCCGTTCGACGCGGCCACCCTGTTCACCGACCCCGCGGAACGGGCCCGGATGTTCGGCCTGGTCAAGCGCCTCACCAACGACGCGATCATCGCCGACGCCGGAGCCTACGCGGACTTCCTGCTGGCGCGGCCGGAGGTGAGCGGGTCCGCGATCGGCACCACCGGGTACTGCCTGGGCGGGCGGATGTCGCTGATCGCGGCGGGAGGGCTCGGGCGCACGATCGCCGCGGCGGCCTCGTTCCACGGCGGCAGGGTGGCCGTCGCCGAGGACCCGTCGAGCCCGCACCTGACGGCGGACCGCATCACCGCCACGGTCTACGTGGCCGGCGCCATCGAGGACGGCTCGTTCACCACCGAGCAGGCCGGGCTGCTGGACAGCGCGCTCACCGGCGCCGGGGTCGAGCACACCGTGGAGTTCTATCCGGCGCACCACGGCTTCGCGGTGCCCGACAACCCGACCTACGACGCCGAGGCGGCCGCCCGGCACTGGGCCGCGCTCGGACGGCTGTACCGCGACCACCTGGGGGCCTGAGCGCGCGGCCAGGTGCCTGGGTAACGCGTGGATGCCGCGTTCATGGTGCTGGAACGCGGTTGAAAGCGGACTTCTGTCACGCCAGCACCGCCCGCCGTGGCACGGCAACCACGACGATGTGACTTTGTAATGGTCAGGACCACGACGGTGTGACATCGTCGTGGTTCCCGCCCGGCACCGGGCGACCCGATGGCCTTCAACGATCACACCGACTGGCGCTGGGACTGCCGGGGTGGATGGTGGGCCTGGCCAGGGCGGGAGTGACCAACGTTCAAATATCGGTCAGCTGACCGATGTCTCTCACTGCAACTTGCAGCAAGATTTTTCACGCAAGCGGCACCGGGCAGCGCATCACGTTGCCCGGACCCCGGGAGCAGGCGCGCAGAGTACCCGCGTTCTCCCGGACCAGCCCCAAGCGGCCACCAGTCAAACCGATGAATCGCTGGTGTCGGCCCGTTCAACCGAGCTGCACCGGTGCCGCCTGCTGAGGGACCGGCCGAGAAGGCCGGCTTACCGCGGCGACCGGGCGCCGTAGACACAATCCGCAGGCATGTCCTGAGGTCATCTGGGCCTGGGCTGGCCTGCCCCCCCGAGGAAGAAAGGAACCGACGATGCCACGCAGGTTCACGCGGGCAGTCCGGGCTGCCGAGATACTCGGCGCGGTCGCGGCCGTCGTCGTTCTGGCGATCCTGTTCGTGCCCCGCCTCTCCAGCGGCGGGAACGCCGCCACACCCGGCATCGAGCAGCCGGACCTGAACGTCGCCGTGGTGCCCGCCGTCGACTCCGCCGGTTTCTTTATCGCCCTGCACCAGGGCCTGTTCACGGCGCGCGGCCTGCATGTCACCTTCGTCCCTGCGGTCAGTTCCGCGACGGTCATCAACGCCCAGGCGCTCGCCAGGCCGCAGAACCGGATCGACATCTCGTGCGGCAACTACGTCAGCTACATCCAGGCTCAGGCCAACTACGACCAGGGAAAGCGGCCGTCCTCGGCCGGCGATCCCATGGTCGCCGCCAACCTGGACGTCTTCGCCGAGGGATCGGTGATGGAACCGGGCGCCCAGGGCCTGTACGTGATGCCGCGCTCGCGGGTCCGGGCGCTGGCCGACCTGGAGGGCAAGACCATCGGCGTGAACGCGCCGGGAAACATCTTGTACCTGCTGGCCGCGTCGGCCCTGGCCGATCACGGGCTGCAGGTGTCCGGGGCGCACTTCGCGTACTACCCGCTGCCCGACATGGCCGCGATGCTCAAGGCCGGGAAGATCACCGCGGCGGTGCTGCCCGAGCCGTTCGCCAGCCAGGCGGAGCTGTCGATGGGCGTCACCCAGCTCGCTGACCTGGACCAGGGCGCGACCGAGGCGTTCCCGGTGCAGGGCTGCGCCGTCACCAGGCAGTGGGCCGCCCTGCACCCGCAGACGCTCGCGGCGTTCCGTACCGCGTTCGAGCAGGGCCAGGAGATCGCGAACACGAGCCGCTCCGCCGTGGAGCAGGCCATGGAGGCACTCCCGGCACCGTTCGGGCTGACGAAGGTGCAGGCCGCGGTCATGGCGCTCGATTCCTACCCGCTCGGAGCGGTCGACGTGACCCGGCTGCAGCGGGTGGCGGACGTCATGCACCAGTTCCTGGGCTTCCCGGACTTCAACGTCGGCCAGATGACCGGCGGCTGATCCGGTCCGGGCGGATGTACGCTCGGACCGGGAGGCACGGTGGAGCTGGTCGTTCAGGACGCCGTTTTCGTCACGATGGCACCCGGCGCAGGACCTGCCGACAGCATGCTGATCCGGGATGGCCGGATCGCGGTCCTCGGGCAGGCCGAGACGGTCCGCGCGGCCGCGCCCGGCGCCGAAGTGGTTCGGCTGGGCGGGGCGACCGTCATCCCTGGCCTGATAGACGCGCACTGCCACGTGGCTGACGTCGGCTATCTCGCGGCCGCCGCCGACTGCGGCCAGCCGTCGGCGCCCGATATCGCCGCGATCCAGGCGCGGCTCAGGCAAGCCGCCGACCGGACCCCGGAGGGCTCCTGGGTGACCGGGAGCGGGTACGCCGAGTACAAGCTCCGCGAGGGGCGGCATCCGACGCGAGCGGAGCTTGATCAGGCCGTGCCGGACCGTCCGGCCGTGCTGTACCACACGTCGTTGCACGCCTGCGTGCTGAACACGGCCGGGCTGCGGGAGGCGGGATTCGCCGACGGGCAGCCGGACCCTCCGGGCGGCGCGTTCGGCCGCGACAGCCAGGGCCGGCTCGACGGCGTGGTGTACGAGGCGCCGATGTTCGCGTTGTTCGAGCAGAACATCCGCCGCGACATCGCCCAGGCGGGCGCCGCCGCGGGCAGCAGGCTGGTCCGGACGGCGGGCGAGCGCCTGGCCGCGTTCGGCCTGACGTCGGCCTGCGACGCCGACATGCGGCGCGATACCTTCGCCGCGTTCGCCGAGGCAGACGCGGGCGGCCTGCTCAGCCAGCGGATCTACGGGCTGGTTGTGCACGACCAGGTGGACTGGCTCCTCGGAGCCGGCCTGCAGGGCCGTCATTCCGGACAGCTGGCCACCGAGGCCGTGAAGATCTGGGCCGACGGCGGGATGAGCAGCCGCACCGCGGCGATCGGCGGCACCTACCCGGTCCCGCCGCACGGCTCGGGCATCTTGTACTTCGAGCGTGACGAACTGACCGAGATGGTGCGCGACTTCGACGCCCGCGGCTTCCAGGTCTGCATCCACGCCCAAGGGGACCGGGCGATCCAGATCGTGCTGGACGCCTACGCCGCGATCCTGCCCGCCGGCGCGGGCAACCCGCGCCGGCACCGTATCGAGCATGGCGGCGCGATGTACCCGCCGCTGGCCGCGCGGGCCGCGGCGCTGGGGATCGTCGTGGCGAGTCAGCCCGGATTCCTGTCGTCCCTGGGCGACGGGTTCGCCGCGGCGTTCCCTGATAGCGGCGACCAGCTTTACGCCTTCGCCTCCTGGCAGCGGGCCGGCATCACCGTCGCGGGGTCCTCCGACGCTCCTGTCATCACCGCCGATCCCCGCATCGGCATCCGCGACGCCATCCTGCGCCGCACCGGCGACGGCCGCCTGCTCGGGCCGGCCGAGCGCCTGCCGGCCCGCGACGCGCTCGCGCTGTACACCATCCAGGCCGCCTACGCCTGCCACCGGGAGAACGAGATCGGCTCGCTCCAGCCAGGCAAGCTCGCCGACTTCGTCGTCCTGGACCGGAACCCGCTCGAGGCAGAACCCGGGCAGATCCCGGGCATTCAGGTCCTGGCCACCGTCCTCGGCGGAACCCCTGTCTACCAATCAGGGAGCATCTTCCCCGGCCATTGACCGCCGCCGCGGCCCGGGACGGCCGCTCATTCCCGGCTTCCAGATTTCTGGAAAAGGCAGCCGATTCGCTCGCCCCGGACTGGGTATCGCGCGGCGCGGGTATGCTTCCTTCGGGATCCCAGGCCATGATAATGGCCGGCAATCACGGTCGGCTGTCTCACCACATTTTCGCAGACGATGCCATGGAGGCCCCGATGCACATCGGATCGCTGCTTCTTATCATCTGGCTGGTCATCGGCGGTATCGCCGCTGGACAGCGCGGGGATTTCACAGGCCCGGCGGGCTGCAGCACGGCCGGTACGATCGCGGTGACAATCTTGGCCGGCCCCCTTAATTACACGGGCGTGAACCCAGATATCCACTGCACGGTGCGGCACCCTAGCAATTAGCGGGTATTCAGCGTTGAATGGCAGCATGAATACGTGAAATAGCCTGGCTTGAGGTTGTTCAGGATTCGACGGCGTCGCCGATGCGGTGCACGCGCAGGGCGTTCGTCCGGCCCGGAGTGCCCGGCGGGCTGCCGGCCACCATCACCACGAGGTCGCCCACCCGGCACCGTGTGATCTCCAGCAGGGCCGCCTCGACCTGGCCGACCATGTCGTCGGTGTGCGCCACGGCCGGGACGAGGAACGTTTCGGCGCCCCAGGTCAGCGCCAGCTGGCTGCGGGTCGCGGACTCGGTGGTGAACGCGAGCAGCGGGATCGGCGACCGGTACCTGGCCAGCCGGCGCGCGGTCTCGCCGGTCATGGTGAAGGCCACCAGCGCCCTGGCCCCGACCGCCGCCCCGACCTCGCCCGCCGCCCGGGCGATGGCGGCCCCGGTGGTCTCCGGCGCGCTCGCGGGCGGGGAGAACGGCCAGTCCTGCTCCGCCGCCTCGATGATCCGGGCCATGGTCGCCGCGGCGTCCACCGGGTAGGCGCCGACGCTGGTCTCCGCGGAGAGCATGAGCGCGTCCGCGCCGTCGAGCACGGCGTTGGCGACATCGGACGCCTCGGCCCGGGTCGGCCGGGGGGCGCTGATCATCGACTCGAGCATCTGGGTGGCCACGATGACGGGTTTGGCGGCCTGCCGGGCGAGCCTGATCGCGCGCTTCTGGACCAGCGGCACCTGTTCCAGCGGGTACTCCACGCCCAGGTCCCCGCGGGCCACCATGATCCCGTCGAACGCGGCCACGACCTCGTCCAGCGCCGCCACCGCCTGCGGCTTCTCGACCTTCGCGATGAGCGGCAGGCGGACGCCCAGCTCGTCCATGATCTTGCGGGGACGTTCGGCGTCTTCTGGCCCCTGCACGAAGGACAGGGCGATCATGTCGGCGCGCAGCGCCAGCGCCCAGCGCAGGTCATCGGCGTCCTTGCTGGTCAAGGCGGGCACGCTGACCCTGACCCCGGGAAGGTTGAGGCCCTTGTGGTCGGAGACCGGGCCGCCCACCAGGACCCGGGTGCGGACCCGCTCCCCCTGCACCGCGGTCACCTGGAGCACCACCCGGCCGTCGTCCACGAGCAGCCGAGTCCCCGGCCGGACGTCACCGGCCAGTCCCGGGTAACTGACCGACACCTCGCCCCGGTCCCCCGGCACCTGCTGCCCGGTGATCGTGAACTCCTGGCCGGCCGCCAGCGTCACCGGCCCGGCCGCGAACCGGCCCAGCCGGATCTTGGGACCCTGCAGGTCGACGAGCACGCCCACGCTCCGGCCGCTCGCGTCGCTGGCCGCTCGGACGGCCTGGTACGCGGCACGGTGCGCGTCGTGGTCGCCGTGGCTCATGTTGAGCCGGGCCACATCCAGGCCCGCCGCCACCAGCTCCGTGATCTTCCCGGGACTGGACGTGGCGGGACCGAGGGTGCACACGATCTTCGCTCGGCGGCTCATGGCCGGTGCTCCTTCGCCGGTCGCGGCCGGGGCGCTTCTCACCGCGCCGTGGTCTCTAGCATTATGGCGGTCTTGGGCCGGCCGACCGCGATGGGGCGGGGCCGGGGCCGTCACCATGACCCGTTCGGGACTGAAGAAGACGGCAGGCGGTACTGCCGGCAGCTGGATCCGGGTGGCGAGCCAACGATATCGCTGGTGATCACGGTGCGGAGGCAGGATGCTTGGGCGCATGACATGGACAGCGCCGCCGATCACCCGCCAGAGCACGCCGTACGTCGCCGATGAGCGGCAGATGCTGGAGGCCTGGCTGGACTTTCAACGCCAGACGCTGCTCGGCAAGTGCAGCGGCCTGACCGCCGAACAGCTCCGGCAGCGCGCCGCGCCGCCGTCGACGCTGTCGCTGCTCGGGCTCGTGCGGCACATGGCCGATGTGGAGCGAGCCTGGTTCCGCCGCCGCATCGCGGGAGAGGAAGTCGGCTACCTCTACTCCAGCGAGGCCGATCCCGACGGGGAATTCGATCGCGTCGACAGCGCAGACGCCGAGCAGGATTTCGCCACCTACCTGCGGGAGGTCGAGTCCGCCCGCCGGGCCGCCGCGGACCGGGGGCTCGATGAGACGTTCTACCATTCGCGCCACGACGCCCGCATGAGCGTGCGCTGGGTGTACGTGCACATGATCGAGGAGTACGCCCGGCACAGCGGCCATGCCGACCTGCTGCGCGAGCGAATCGACGGCACGACCGGGTACTGACAGGGCAGGATGCGGGGTGGCCCCTGACCGGCGTGAACGGCATCGACCTGTATTACGAGTCGTGCGGGACCGGGCCAGCTGGAACTGCGGGCGGGCTTGCCTGGCCGGACTGGCCTGCGGTGACGGCGACGGGGCCGGTGTGGTGGAGGTAGCGTTCGAAGGCTTCGGTGACGGCTTCCTGGTCGCCGGTGGCGAGCAGGTCGAGCAGCAGTCCGCGGGTGACCGCGACGGCGAGCCTGGCTTCTGCTCGCGCGGTCTTGTCATCCAGTGCGGCTTCCCTGGCGATAGCGGGTGTGATCGCGGCGACCCAGGGTTCGATCGCGTTGTCGAGGAATCCTTCGGTGCCCGGGCGGCCGAGCAGCGCGTGCGCGTACAGCTCGAAGAACAGCCGTTCGACGGGCCATAGCCGCGGGTCGCTGAAGTGCTGCCAGAGCTGCCGGGCGTTCGCGCTGGTGATTCCCCACTCTGATACGGCAGCGCGCTGGGCTTCCTCGACGGCCCGGGCGACCGCGCTCAGCAGGCCCTCTCGTGATCCGAAGTGGTACAGCAGCATGCGGTGGCTGGTGCCGATGGCCGCGGCCAGCTCGCGCAGGCTCAGGTCGGCGATCCCGCCGCGCATGGCCTGCTCCACGGCGGCGGCCAGGAGGCGTTCACGGGCTTGCGATGCAGCCATGACCAAGTGTACCATATGGTTCATGTACCATTCGGTACATTGAAGGAGGGTCGACCGGTGGACAAGTTGCATGTCGAAGCCGAACAGATCGCCCAGGCGGCACCCGCGATTGTCTGGGCGCTGGTCAGCAACGCCGCGACGTATCCCCAGTGGGGGCCGTGGAACGAGGCCGGCTACAACCGCCAGGGAGATGCCGCGCCGGGCGGTCCCGGCGCGGTGTACTGGCTGCGGTCCTCGCGCCGTTACGGGGTGCGCCGGCCCGTCTCGGTCGAGCAGATCCTCGACGCCGAGGAGGGGCGGCGCCTGGTGTACACGGTGATCGGAGGCATTCCGGTGCGCAACTACCGCGCCGAGATCACCCTGGCACCCGTAGCTGGCGGGACCCGCATCCGATGGGCGGCGTCCTGGGACCGGACCCCGGCGGGCCGCCTGGTGCAGCGCTCGCTGCGACGGCTGTACCCGCAGATCGTCGCCGACCTGGCCAGGGCCGCGGAGAAGCAGGCTGCACTGGTAGAGGGCTAGCCGGAGCTACGGCTGACAGCAGACCTGGCTCGGTCCGTGGCACGATGGGCTTATGCGCGTTCAGCGGTTCGGCGCCCACGTCGCTGCTGGTCCCGGCGGCCGCGGGGTTATCACGGTTCCGTTTGACCCGGACGAGGTGTGGGGGGCCAAAGCCGGGCATCCTGCCGCCGGCACGATCAACGGCAGGAAGGTCCGCGGAACGATTGCGCCCGACGGCAGCGGATGGGCGTTCGCGGTGAGCCCGATGTGGATGCGCGATACCGGCGTTGCAGCCGGCGACGAGGTGATCATCGAACTGGCGCCAGAAGGCCCGCAGCGCGGCGATCTTGCCGATGACCTCGCCGCAGCGCTGGAGGCCAGCCCGGCCGCTGCCGCGTTCTTCGACACGCTGGCGCAGTTCTACCGCAAGGCCTACCTCCGCTGGATCGATGCGACGACCCGTCGGCCAGAGTTGCGCGCGGCGCGTATCACTGAGGTAGTAGACCTGCTCGCGGCCGGGATCAAGGAACGGCCACGATCGCCGCGGCAGTCCGGCACCCGGACCCAGCCGGAATAGGTCACCGGGCCCACGCAGGGGGAATGGACTCTGCCTCGGCGTGCCGCCACGCCGCTGACCCGTCTCACGCCGCGCTAGCCTGGGGTGGCATGGACTCATTCCCATCGCCTGTCATCCGCTCAGGCCGCCTGGACCTGCGTGAGTTCGGAGCGGATGACCTCGGTCTGGCCAGCGAAGTCGCCGCTGCCGGAGAGCGGGCAGCACTCCCGCCCGGCGTCCCGGTGAGTCGTGATGAGCTGGCAGAGTGGTTCGCCAATGGCATGCACCTGGTGGGACGTGGCGATGCGGTGCACCTCATGATGCTCGACCGGGCGGCCGGCAGGATGGTCGGCGCGATCAGCTTGTTCCACGCAGACTGGGAGATCCGTTCGGCGGAGATCGGCTACGGGGTCCGCAGTGATGCCCGAGGCCAGGGGTACGCGACCGAAGCGCTCGCCGCCGTGGCCAGATGGGCGCTCACCGAGGGAGGGATCCAGCGGGCCTGGCTCACCACGAACACCGACAACGCCGCTTCCGCCCAGGTGGCGGAGAAGGTCGGCTTCCGCCGGGAAGGGACACTCCGCCGGGCGGGAAGAGAGGATGACGGCCTGCACGACCTGGCGATCTACTCGCTGCTTGACGACGAACTTCCCGAGCTCCGCGCGGAAAGGAGCGCACGGGTGTGATCGCCGGAATCACGCGTCCCTTTCAGCCGCAGGCGATGCCGCGGAACGTTAGCGGGCATACTGCCCGATGACCAGAGGGCCGGGGCTGCGCTGCGGCCTGAGCACTGCGATGGCCAGGCGGCTGTCACCTGGACGCCACGACGCTAGCTGCACCTTGGTCGTAAAGCTCAGCTCAGCAACGAGGCTGTCGCCGCCGGCGGGCCACCCGAAGCCGACCAGGGCATTGCTGCTGACCCAGGTCTGCGGCACGGCCGTCATCCGGCCGCTGGCCATGGACACTAGCTCCAGCTGCACCGCCTGGGCGCCGTCGGCTGAGTCGTTGCTGAAGCTCAGCTCGACCGCTAGAAGGCTGCCGTCAGGGCTGAAGGCTGCGCGTTCGCTAGCCCCACCCGGGTCACCGACTGCCCGCGATCGGCCAGGAAATAGACGGGACGCAGCGGTCCAGCGCAATTGCCGCAGACGGCTTGGTCAGCAGGACCGGCCTGCACCGCCCAGCCGCCCGCCGCGCGGATGAACTGGTACCCAGACCGCTGCTGCGGCAGGCCACCGATCGACGTCATCTGGCCGGTGGCCGGCCAGAACCACATCGGCTGCTCTCCTGTAGCCAGCAGCCGAAAGGCGCTGGGCCAGGACAACGTGTGACCCGTGATCCCGTCGGGTTCGGCCGCTATGCCCTCAGGATGTCAGGCACAGCCGTCACCGCCCGGAGCGTTCTGATGTTTGAATACGACCATACCCCGGCTTGCGGACGGCAACATGGCAGCGCCTCCCCCGAGTACCGGGACCGAACGTCCGGCACCCAGCCGCCCCTTGGCCAGGCCCGTTACCAGAGCTCTGTCTCTGGCGACAGGGTGATCGGGACCTAGACATGCCGCGGACAGGCGCAGGCCCGGATTGCCCTGGCTCCGGCCGCCGCGTCCACCACGTTTCCGCGGAAGCGCCTTGTGCAGGATTTCACAAGCCGTCTCCGTCTCTGCACGGCCGTCGCGCCCGAACGTTTCCGCGGAAGCGCCTTGTGCAGGATTTCACAAGCCGTCTCCGCGAAGACGCGCTCTCAGATAGCCGCGATCAGTGACGTTCTGAACCGCCGAGTGGACGACCGCGGCGGAGTTACTGTGGCCGCATGGACCACCAGCTGCTCCTCTGCGCGGAACCGGCCGCTGTCCGGCCGGGACGGGACTGAGCGATGCAATCCCTGACGCCTGCTTCGGCGGACGACCTGCCGCCGCTAGGCGAGTTGATCGCCGACGACCCGTTCTGGCGGCACCCAGCAGGCTCTTCGGCCCGGGAAGGTGTCGCGCACCTGCGTGTCTGGACGACTGTGACCACTCCCCCAGGTCACCTGGCCGTCGTCACCGAGACCGGCCTGGCGGCTTCCGTCACTACCGCGGCCGGGTCCATCTGGGCTGAGCTGGCCGGCAGGTACGGGCCCTCGCTTGTGCTGCTTGAGCACACCCGCAGGCAAGCCCCTCAGGAGACCGAGCACCTGGACCTGGTCCGCATCGGCCTCGACGGCCAGCCGCATTGGACCCGTGTCTGGCCGTCCGATGACGATAATCCGCGTCATGCTGGCCTGCAGGCCTGGATTACTGCCTACGGGCACCAGATCGTCAACCTGGCGGCCAATGATGCCAGCTGGTACCACAACGAGGACATCTGAGCGTCCGCGTACGGCGGCCATGCTCCAGCCGTTCGGAGCCTGTTCTGCGGCGCCGTGCCGGTGCCGGAATCTTGGCAACTTCTTCTACCTGCTCGCGCAGGAACTCGACATGCTCCCCGGGCGAGCCAGGGCGGCAGGAGCGTGACCCGTGACCCCGAGTTAGGACAGCCGCGTCAAGGCTAATGAAGGCCTGAGTTTGGGCGTACGCTCTGACTGCGACGCCGCCCTCACCTGTAGGTTGGGCTGGCTGGTCGGCTGTGCGGCAGGAGGAACCTGTGGCTTCGGTAGCTGGCGAGGGCGCTACGGGTGCGGACCGCGGGGTGGTGGCGGCGCGGCTGCGGGCGGTTGTGCTCGGGCCGCGGGGTGGGGGCACGACGCGACGGCGTGCATCTGATGCGTTCCGGCTGGGATTCGCGGTCGTGGTGGTGCTGGTATCGGTTCCGGTCATGCGGGCCAACTCGGCGGCTGAGCTGAGGCTGGTGCATGCTGTGAACCCGCCGCCCGCAGCGATCAGCTGGCTGGTCACAACGGTATTCTGGCTGGGCTCGGCCGGGGTCATCGTCGTCCTGGTCATCCTCGGGCTGCTTGTTCCGCGGCTGGCCGCGGTCCGGTGGACTGCGGTGGCCGCCGTGATCACCTGGGGTGTTTGCCTGCTGCTGAGCGGGATCCTGGGACCGTCGGCCGGGCGGCCGGAGACCGGCTCGCTGGCCGGGGTTGACACGCGCTATCCGGTGACGCAGCTGGCGGTCACGGTGGCCGTGGCGGCAACCGCGTTGCCCTATCTGAGCCGTCCGCTGCACCGCCTGGCGTCGTTCCTGATCGCGATGGCCTCGATCGCCGCGGTAGTCGGGGGGTCAGCGCTTCCGGTCAACACCGTTTCCAGCCTCATGGTCGGATGGGGCGTCGCGGCCGGCCTCCACCTGGCGGTGGGGTCGCCGCTCGGCCTGCCTTCGGCGGAGGAGATCACCGCCTGGATCGCAGGCCTGAATGTCGCGGCCGAGGGCATCGCCCGGGCCCCCCGCCAGGTCTGGGGTGTGGAGAAGCTCGCCGGGCAGGACGCCGCGGGCAGGGTGATCGAGGTATCGGTTTACGGCCGCGACGCGTCCGATGCGCGCGTCCTGGCGAAACTGTGGCGGTTCTGCTTCTACCGGGATTCAGGATCCACTCTGATTCTTGATCGTCTGCAGCAGGTCGAGCACGAGGCGCTTCTCACGTTGATGGCGGGACGCGCCGGCGCGCTCGTGCCCGAGGTGCTCGCCGCGGGCCGGTTCGGGCCCAGCAGAGACGCTGCGCTCGTAACCAGGCTGCCCGCCACCCTGACGCTGGCAGAGGCAGGCGACGCCGTCCTGCCGGACGGAACCCTGGACGAGATCCTGCGGACCGTGCTCCGGCTGCGCGAGGCCGGCCTCGCGCACGGGGCGCTCGGGTCAGAAACGATCATCGTGTCGGCCGACGGCAGGGTCTGCCTGAAGGACTTCCGCCGCGCGTCCTCATCCGCCCCCGATGGCCGCCTCGACGGCGACCTCGCGGCCGCGCTGGCCGCGATGGCCGTCCAGGCGGGCGCGGAGCGCACGGCCGAGGCGGCGGCCCGGGTGCTCGACGCCGGCACGGCCCGCGGTGCCCTGGTGCACCTGCAGCGCTCGGCGCTCGACCCGGTCACGGTCGACGCGCTCAAGCGGGATAAGGACCTGCTCCCCCGGCTGCGGGCGGCGGTGGCCAGCGCGACCGGCATCGAGGTGCCCAAGCTAGCCGAGGCCAAGCGGGTCAGCTGGGTCAACCTGTTGTTCGGCCTCGGCACGCTGATCGGCATCTGGGCGATCCTCGGTGTGCTGGCCGACGTGCGCGGATCGCTGGACGTCATCAAGGGCGCGAGCTGGGGATGGGTGGCGCTGGCTTTCGTGCTCGCACAGCTCCCGGTGGCCGCGGAGGCGTGGGCGCTCAACGGCGCCGTCCCGGGTCAGCTGCCCTTCGGCCGGTGCCTCGCGCTAGAGACATCGAACACCTTCACCGCGCTGGTCGGCGGGGACGTCGCGGTATTCGCACTCCGGGTCAGGTTCTTCCAGCGCAACGGCTACGACGCGGCCGCCGCGGTCAGCTCCGGCGCCATCGCGTCCACCGCGAGCTGGACCGCCAAGACCCTGCTGTTCCTGGTCTCCATCGGCTTCGCCGCCGGAGAATTCCATGTGCCGTCAAGTTCGGGCGGCCACCAGACGGCGGTCTGGATCGTGGTCGGCGTGGTACTCGCGGCCGGGATCGCCACCGCGCTGATTATCTTGGTGCCCCGGCTGCGGCGGCTGGCGAGCACCCGGATCCGTCCGCACCTGGTCAGCATCTGGGCCAACATCAAGACGATCGCCGCCGAGCCCCGCAAGATCTTCTATATCCTGGGCGGCTCGATACTTGCCCAGCTCTTGGTGGCCATGGCCCTCGGCGCCTCACTGCACGCGGTCGGACAGCAGGCCAGCATCGCGACGCTGCTCGTGGTCATCACCCTGGCCTCGGTCATCGGCGGAGCCGTCCCCGTGCCAGGCGGCCTCGGCGTCGTGGAGGCGGGCCTGATCGCCGGGCTGACCAGCGCCGGCATACCCCAGGACCAGGCCGTCGCGGCGGTGTTCATCCAGCGGCTGTTCACCGCCTACCTGCCTCCCATCTGGGGCTGGGCGACCCTCGCCTGGATGCGCCGGCGCGAATATGTGTGAGGCCATCCGTAAGGATTGGCGCTCGGAAGGCAGACGACGCGTATTGCTGCTCATACCTATGGCGGCAGCCACGCCTGAGCGTGCGATGCCACCTGGTCGCGCTGCCGCCAGCCTTGCCAAAGCGCCGGTCAGCTGGCTGCCCGGGCCACCGCGCTGACGTCGACGACCGCCGGGACATCGGTCCGGGCGGGGCTGTAGCTGGTCACGGTGTCTGGTACCGCGAACTCCGGGCGACGGTGGGCCGACCGGAGACCGGCCAGCGGCGGGCTAGGCTGCCCGGTGAGGGTGGCCAGGTACCGTTGAATAGCTGTCATCTCCCGGTCGTTCATCACCCGTTCGTTGGCCACCTGCTTCGCCGGTGTTATCGTCTGGTGATAACGGGCATGCTAGTGCAGGCCCTAGATCATGGTGCTGCAGGTCTTCCGAGGCATGGTTGGGGTATGGGCGACAGTGACCCTGCGTGAGCGCGAGGGCCGTGCGGTTCGTGCGGGTGGCCCGGTATTTGATTTGATCGCGTCGAAGCTCCGCCGTCCGCTGGTGCGGCATGGCACGGTGCGTCGTCCGCTGCTGGTCGAGCGGCTGGCGCGCGGCGATCGGCGTCCGATCGTCTCGGTGGTGGCGCCGCCGGGTTACGGCAAGACCACGGTGCTGGCGCAGTGGGCTGAGCGCAACGGCCAGTCGTTTGCCTGGGTGTCGGTCGACGAACGGGACAATGATCCGAAGGTTCTGCTGACCTATGTCGCGCGGGCGCTGGATGCGGTCGAGCCGATCGATGAACGGGTTTTCGATGCGCTTGCCTCGCCGGGCAGTTCGGTGCCCGGCTCGGTCCTGCCGCGGCTGGGGTCGGCGTTCTCGTCGATGACCTCGCCGGTCGCGCTGGTCCTGGACGATGTGCATATGCTGCGGAACCGGGAATGCCAGGCGGCGCTGTCGGTTCTGGCCGATCATGTGCCGGGCGGTTCCCGGCTGGCGCTGGCCGGCCGGTCCCGGTCTCCGCTGCGGGTGGCGCGGCTGCGCGCCGAGGGACGGATCCTGGAGATCGGTCCCGGGGACCTGTCACTCACCCAGGACGAGGCGTCGTTGCTGCTGCGCAACGCCGACATCGCGGTCGGCGAGGAGGACGTGACCCAACTTCACCGGCGGACCGAGGGCTGGCCGGCCGGTTTGTACCTGGCGGCGCTCTACCTGCGCGAGGGCGGCCCGTTGGCGAGCGCCGCGGTTTCGTTCGGCGGGGATGACCGGCTGGTCAGCGAGTACATGGAGTCGGAGTTCCTGGCCCGGATCTCCCGGCAGCGGCGGGCGTTCCTGACCCGGACCGCGGTGCTGGAGCGCATGTGCGGATCGCTGTGCGATGCGGTGCTCGCGAACAGCGGGTCCGCGGGAATCCTGGCCGATCTGGAGCGGTCGAACCTGCTGCTGGTGCCGCTGGACCGGCGGGGCCAGTGGTACCGCTACCATCACCTGTTCCGCGACATGCTCCTGGCGGAGTTGCACCGCCTGGAGCCGGGCCTGGTGCCCGTCCTTTTCCGGCGGGCCGCGCAGTGGCACGAGCGGAACGGGGAGCCCGCCGAGGCGGTGGAGTACTGGATGAAGGCGGGCGAGGCGGACTCCGCGGCTCGCCTGGTCGGCACGCTGGCGTTTCCCGCCTACCAGCAGGGCCGGGTCGCGACCGTCGAGCGGTGGTTCGGGTGGCTGGACGATCATGCGTCCCGGGGAACCTACCCAGCGGTCGCCGTCCTGGCCGCGATGATCTCCGCATTGACCGGAAAGCCGGGCCAGGCCGAACTATGGGCGAACGGCGCCGAGCGGGGAGCCGCCGTGGGCAGCTTGCCGGACGGCAGCGCATCGATCGAGCCGTGGCTGGCGCTGCTCCGGGCGCTGCTGTGCCGGGGCGGGGTCGACCAGTTGCGGGCCGACGCAGAGCTGGCCGCCAGCACCATGGCCGCAGGCAGTTTCTGGCGGACTGCGGCGACGCTTTACCTGGGGGTGGCGCACCTGATGGCCGGCGATCCGGGCCGGGCCGATGTCCTGTTCCAGGACGCGGCCGCCTCGGGGCAGGCTGGCGGAGCAAACATCGGTGCCTGCGTCGCGCTGGTCGAGCGGTCACTGCTGGCGATCGCCAGAGGTGCCTGGGATGCGGCCGAGCGGCATCTGTCCCAAGCCCGGTCGCTGGCCCGGGACGCGCACTTGGAGGACTACCCGCCCGTCACGATCCTGCACGCCGCGGCCGCCCGGATCGCGCTACACCAGGCCGACCGGCCGCGCGCCATCGCCGAGCTGACCTGGGCGCAGCGCCTTCGGCCGGGCCTGACCTACGCCCTGCCGCACCTGGCCGTCCAGGCCAGGATCGAGCTGGCCAGATGCCACCTGGCGCTGGCCGACGTTGCCGCGGCGCGGATCCTTCTTCAGGAGGCCGAGGAGGTCCTCACCCGCCACCCCGGCCTAGGTGTCTTCGCCGGTCAGGCCGGGGATCTCCGGGCGGAGCTGTCCCGTGCCCGCGGTTCATCCGCCCCGGGAGCCTCGGCCCTGACCGCCGCCGAGCTACGACTGCTGCCGATGCTCCCCACCCACCTGTCGTTCCCCGAGATTGCCGGGGAGATGTTCTTGTCCCCCAACACGGTCAAGTCGCAGGCGGTGTCTATCTACCGCAAGCTGGGCGCCACCTCACGCAGCCAGACAGTCACCCGGTCGCGCGAGCTGGGGCTGCTGGAGGGGTAAGGACCGGTCCTCATTTCCTTCGCGGTGTAGTTCTGCGGCTCTGCGTGCGGCAGTTGCAGCAGTGTCTTCTGCATGGCGAACCGGGGCGAATCGAGCAGGCGCTGGATGGAGAACCGCGGGGGAATGAGCAGTCCGTTCGGAGTCCGGCCGCCGACCACGGTAGCGGCGGCGGCGCCGCCGGCCAGCGCGGGTGCCCTAGGTTCGCGTGGCCGGCCTCCGAAGCGGCCCAGGCCGGGGTCGAAGCGTCCCGGGTGCAGGGCGTCCAGCAGGCCGAACTCCTCGACTGTGGCCAGGGCGGTGCGGTGCCCCATCTGCACCGCCCCGGAGCCGAGCTGGATGGTGGACGTCGAAGCGGGCCGGGATCCTGCTGTCCGGCCCCTCCGGCAAGCCCGCCCGGCCAGCCCCGGCCTCGCGTGCGGTCACGCCACCAGGCGCGTGCACCGGTCCACCATGCCTGCGGGCCACGGACCCACCCGACGGCAACCCGGCAACGATCGCCAAGTTCTCCGGTTAGCGTTGGTCCCGGGGGAGCCATTTAGTTGCCGGAGGAAGCCATGTGCCAGGATCACAGTCCGCCCGCGCCGATGCGCACCGTGCTCCACGACGTCGAAGTCAAGCAGCCGATCAGGCTGGAACAGGTTGATTCTGTCGAGATCGTCTCGCTGATGGACAACGTCACTGACGTGTTCATGCCCGACCGGGGGCCGGCCAGGCGGCCCGGCCCGCCGCAGCGGCGTAGGGCATCCTCGGTGATGGTAGACGGGCAGACTCTGGACTCACTGATCGCTGAGCACGGGTTTTCAATGCTGGTGACGGTCCGCAAGGGCCCGGCCGAGCACCGGGTGCTGTTCGACGCCGGGACCAGCCCGGACGGCGTGGTGGAGAACATGCGCCGCCTCGACATCGACCCGGGCTCGATCGAGGCAATCGTCTGCAGCCATGGGCATTTTGACCACACAACCGGGATCGACGGGCTGATCCGGGCCGTCGGCCGGCCGAACATGCCAGTGCTGATCCATCCGCATTTCTGGCGGCGGCGCCGGGTCCGGCTGCCCGGGATCGAGCCGCAGGAGATCCCGTCTGTGAGCAAGCGGGCGCTCCAGGACGCAGGATTCGAGGTGATCGAGGAGGCGCAGCCAAGCTTCCTGTTGGACGGCTCGGTGCTGGTGACCGGCGAGGTCGCACGGACGACCGGGTACGAGCCGGGGTTTCCGCCGCAGGACGCCTGGCTGGACGGAGCCTGGGCACCCGATCCGCTGGTGCTGGACGACCAGGCGCTGATGATCAACGTCAGCGGTAAGGGTCTGGTCGTGCTGACCGGGTGCGGGCACGCCGGAATCGTGAACATCTGCCGGTACGCCCGGCGGCTCACCGGGGACCAGTCGCCGCTGTACGCGGCGATGGGCGGCTTCCACCTCAACGGGCCGCTGTTCGAGCCGCTGATCCCCCGCGTGCTCGACGACCTGGCGGAGATGGCACCGCAGGTGCTAGTGCCTGCGCACTGCACCGGATGGCGAGCCCAGCACGCGATGGGCCGCCGCTTCGGCGAAGCGTTCGTGCCGAACACCGTCGGCACCCGCTTCACCCTCTGACGGCCACCCACTCGCGCCATCGCCGCCGGCGGGCCGCCGGCAGGCCAGTGCCCTGACGGCATGTCCGGCGTGGCGCTGCGGATGTGGCCCGTGATGAAGAGCCGCTCGGCTAAAACACGTCGCGGCTGTCGGCCCAGTTCGTCAAGGACGCCACCCTGAAGATCTATCCCGGCGCCCCGCACGGCCTGGCCAGCACCAGCGCGTACAAGGACACCTTCAACGCCGACCTGCGGGACTTCCTGCGCGGATGACCGGTCCCGCCGCCGCGTGCTCGGCGAGGACCACCCCACACCGATAGCGTGCTGGGATGGCATCAACCGAGAAGATCGAGGCGTTCCTGGCTGAACCGCGTAACGTCGTCGTCGCCGGGATCCGCCGCGACGGGCGCCCGCACCTGAGCCCCAACTGGTTCTACTGGGACGGCCAGCGCTTCTATGTCTCGACCACACGAGGCCGCGTGAAGTACGCGATCTTCCGCCGGGACCCGCGGGCCCAGCTGCTCATTGACGATCCTGTCGGCTTCCGGGCCGTGCTGGTCCCGGCCACCGTGGAGATCCGCGAGGATATCGCCGCGGAGCTGCCCCGGTTCCGCGCCATCAGGGAAAAGCACGGGATGACCGTGCTGGACGATGATGCGCACCTGCGGGCCCTGACCGCGGAGGGGCGGGTCCTGCTGGCCATTACACCTGACAAGCCGCCCTCGGACTGGACCTGCTGGGGCCTGGACTGACTGCGTCGACGTCAAAGACGTCCGGGAGCACTCCGTCACGTCGTTGACAGACTGCTGCCTGCCAGGATCCGGGACGTGCCCTAACCCGGCAGTATCGGAGCATGGGCGATCCTAGAGGGGCGGTGCGCTAGGCTCCGTGCGATTCGAAGCCGCCGGGCTGGTCCCGGTCCTGCAAGATCTCCGGGACACCCTGCGGCATGTCATCCTCGGCCGCCCCACGCCGTAGGCCACGCGGCCGTGGTAGATGAACCATAGGGCGTGCCCGCTCGCCAGGGCCTGCTGAAGCGAGGAGAACCCGATGAACTCACCGCAGTCCGGCCCGGCGAGCGTGTCCAGCGGCGTACTCGGAGCGCGGCCGCCACGAGACCGGACCTTCCATGGCAGTGATCCTGACATGGTGGCCTCGACCGCCATCTGCGAGGTGACGCCCACCAAGTGCCAGGCCCGCACGCGGCTCTACCGCCACGGAAGACTCGAGCTCGAAGGTTTCCCGGTCGCCGAGATCAGCGATCATCTGGTCGAAGAGGCGGTCACCATCTGGCTTGACCTACGTGACCCCGACCACAGCGACCTGGCTGTGCTGAGCGAGGAATTCGGGCTGCACCCGCTGGCCGTCGAGGACGCCGTGCAGGAGCACCAGCGCCCGAAGCTCGACCGCTACCAGAGCCACCTGTTCCTGAACGCGTACGGAGCGCGGCTGGACACCGGCACGGGTGCGCTGGCCACCAGCGAGCTCGCCGCCTTCGTCACTCCGCGGGCGCTGATCACCGTGCGCAAGGACGACGGGCTGGATATCGGCGCTGTCGTGGAACGCTGGGACGCCAGCCCTGATCTCTCCGGATCCGGCGTCGGCGGCCTGCTGCACGGGCTCCTGGACTATGTCGTGGACGGTCATTTCGAAGCAGTGCAGAGCCTGGACGACGCCGTCGAGTCGCTGGAAGATCAGCTGTTCAGCGACGTTCCGCAGGACCTCCAGGTTCAGCGGCGCAGCTTCGAACTTCGCAAGAGCCTGGTCATGCTCCGCCGGATCGTCATCCCCATGCGCGAGGTGGTGAACGCCCTGATGCGACGTGACCTGCATGTGGTCACCGACGATCTCATGCCCTATTACCAGGACGTCTACGATCACGTGCTTCGCGCAGCCGAGTGGACCGACAGTCTGCGGGATCTGGTGAACAGCATCCTGGAGACCAACCTGACCATCCAGGGCAACCGGCTGAACGTCATCACCAAGAAGGTCACGAGCTGGGCCGCTATCATCGCGGTCCCGACGTTCGTGACCGGCTTTTACGGGATGAATGTGCCGTACCCAGGCTTCAGCCGGCAGGTCGGCTTGGCCAGCTCGCTCGCCATCATGATCGTCGCCGCGTTCGCGCTCTACCTCATCTTCAAACGCAAGGGCTGGCTGTAAAACCTGCCACTCCGGGGACCACGCTCCGCGACAAGTGACAACACACCTCCGCCGCCGACCGGGTCGAAGCCGACTGGGCCGGCCAGGGCTATTCAGCTGGTAAGCGTCAGCTTCGGGCGTACTACACAGAACTCATTTCCCTCGGGATCGGCCAGGACCGTCCAGGACTCGGCGCCAGTCTGCCCGATGTCGACCCGGCGGGCGCCCAGCGCGAGAAGGCGCTCAATCTCCTCGTCGCGGTCCTCAGCGCTGGTGGTGAGGTCGAGATGAACCCGGTTCTTGACCGTCTTCGCGTCGGGCACAGGCATGAAGCACATGCCAACGGGCGCGCTCTGTTCAGGCCCGATGACGATCTCGCGGTCACGCTCGGACAGGATCTTCCAGCCGAGCGCCTCGGTCCAGAACCGCGCCAGCCCGGGCAGATCGTGCGTGTCAACGACGATGTGATGGAGTCTTACCGGCATGCAGCCAGTATGCGCGGACGGTAAGGAGAGATGGACTGCGGCGGGTCTGGTCAGGAGTAGAGCTGGCCGGTGAGGTATTTCAGGCCGCTGTCGACCTGGATGGTGACCACCCGCTGGCCCGGGCCGAGCCGACGGGCGATGGCCAGCGCAGCAGCGATGTTCGCGCCGGTCGAAGGTCCGGAGAAGATGCCCTCGTCGCGGGCTGCCTGGCGGGCCTTCTGGAACGCCTCGGCCTCGGGGACGGCGATGACCTCGTCGTAGTCGGCGGGCCAAAGCTGCGGCGGGCGTCGGCCAATTCCGCCGCCCTCGATGTGGTGCGTCCCTGGTGAACCGCCTGCCAGCACGGCCGATTCGCCGGGCTCGACTACGACCCGGTGGAGTCCGGGCAGCTCGGCGGCCAGCGCGCGGCTGACGCCCAGGAAGCAGCCGGCGGTGCCGACATAACCGCAGAACGCGCTGACCGGCAGCGGGCCGGGAAGCTGACCGAGCAGTTCCTCACCCAGCCTGCGGTAGCCATCGACCATGTCGGTGTTATTGAACTGATCGGTGGCGAAGGCGCCCGTCTGCGCGGCGATCTCGGCCGCCCTGCGCATCATCGACGGGATCAGGCCGGGCGTGATGCCCTCGGGGCTCGGTATCAGCTCGACCTCGGCGCCGAACGCCCGCATCGTGCGGATCTTCTCCTCGGCAAACGCATCCGAAGACACGATCCGCAGCGGATAACCCTTCACCGCGCAGACGAACGCCAGGGACGAGCCGGTGCTCCCGCCGGTGTATTCAACGACCAGCTGGCCCGGCTGCAGGCGGCCATCGGCCTCGGCCGCCTCGATCATCGCCAGGGCCATCCGGTCCTTGTACGAGCCGGTAGGGTTGGCCGCCTCCATCTTCACCCAGACCTCGGCACTACCGTTACCGGCCATACTCGCCAGCCGGACTACGGGCGTGTTGCCGATAGCCGAGAGCCCGCCAGGACGGTTCATCCGCCGCCTCCCCCGCAAACGCAAAGTAGCTGGCAACAGCCTATGACCGCCGCCAAGCCACAGTGCGCGGGAGCAGGGGCGGTATTTTGGCTGCCGGTGTACCTGCGCTCGTACCAGGCCGGGCTCGTGTTGCCTGCGGGTCTGGCGGGAATGCACGTCGTGGTGATGCGAGATGACCAGGACGCGGCTTGACCTGACGCGGCCGCAGGTACTGGCGTTCCGGCGGCGCGCCGGGGCGCTGGACGAGCGGCTGCCGCCCGGACGGCGCTCGCTTCGGCGCGCGGCCTGGGCCGGGCTGCAGGACAGCATGCCCCGGGCCGCCCTGCTGTCGATCCACGCGCAGGTCGAACAGGCCGAGCCGTCCACATGGGGCCTTCGGCCGGTGGGCGGGGATCGGCCGGCGGTCCGCCGCACCGGCGTTCGAGGCACTGGGCACCTCGCTGACGCCGGTGCGGACGCCGGCCGGCGACGCGTGGATCCTCAGCCGCGATGAGGCGGCCTGCCGCGCCGACCCCGACCCCGCCGCACCCGCCCGGCTGCTGCCAAGCGGCGACGCCTATCTCCTCCGGCACGGAGCCGACCGCGACCTCCTGGTCCCCGACCCCGCCCGCCGCGCCGCGCTCTGGACACCGCGCGTGTGGCCCGGCGGCCTGCTCATCGCCGGAGAGATCGCCGGAACATGGCGGCGCGCGGACACGGTGATGACCGTGCAACCCTGGCGGCGGCTGTCACGCGCGGAACGCGAAGCGGTTACCGCCGAGGCGGAATCCCTGCCACTGCCGGGCATCTCGGGAAGGCGGATCACCGTCCGCTGGGACGACTGAAGCGGGCTCATGCGCGCGTCAGCATGCGGACTCCCGGGGATGCTGCCGGACCGCCGCGAGGCCGCGAAGTAGCCTTGATCCATGAGCCGGGAGGTATTTCCTGCGGGGTTGCCCTGGAGGCGACCGCCGTCCAGGTGACGGCCGGCGCGGCGTAGCGCCGGGCAGATGGCTTCACATCCCCGGCCGCCAGGACGCGCCGCAGAGCTGCACGGGCGGCGCGGCGAATGCGCCGTGCTCGACGGGCTGGTCGAGGGAAGAGGCCCTTGGTGTGCCTGGTGGATGACCAGCAGTGGCTCGACCGGCCGGTCGGCGACCCGATGCTGGTGTGGCGGGCCGCCGAGCGCCTCGGGATCGGTGCCGGGGCGGTAACGGCGGCTACCGAGGCCGGGCTGCTCGAGTTCGGCGCTCAGGTCCGGTTGCGCCATCCGCTGGTGCGCTCGATGGCCTACCGGTCGGCCTCGCTTCAGGACCGGCGGGAGGCGCACCAGGCGCTGGCGGAGGTCACCGATCCCCATGTCGATCCCGACCGGCGGGCCTGGCACCGGGCTCAGGCCGCGCCGGGTCCCGATGACGATGTGGCCGCGGAGCTGGAGCGTTCGGCCAGCCGGGCGCAGGCCCGAGGGGGCATGGCGGCGGCGGCCGCGTTCCTGGAGCGGGCGGCGCTGCTGACCCGCGAGCCCGCCCTCCGGGCGCAGCGGCTGCTCGCGGCGGCCCGGGCCAAGCGTGACGCCGGCGCGCTGGACGCCGCCCTGGGGCTGCTGGTAGCGGCGGAGGCCGGCCCGAGAGCGGCGCTACGGATCGCCGAGGTAGAGCACTTGCGCGGGCAGATCGCCCTAGACCAACGCCGCGGCAGCGACGCCGCCCGGCTGCTGCTCAACGCGGCCCGCCGCTTCGAACCGCTCAACCCTGACCTGGCCCGCGAGACGCACCTGGAGGCGCTCTGGGAAGCCGCGATGCAGTCCGGCGAGCGGGACGACGCCGGCGCGGTACGGGAGGCGGCCGAGGCCGCGCGCACCGCACCGCCCGGCCCCGACCCGCCACGGGCGGTAGATGTCCTGCTCGACGCGTTCACGCTGCGGTTCACACAGGGACACGCGGTGGCCGCACCGGCCCTGAGCCGGGCGCTGGAGCTGGTCCTCGCCCTGAACGCGGGCAGCAGCGAAGCCAGCCAGTGGCTCCTGCCTTCCGGAGGGAGAATCAGCCAGATCGTCGCGCTCGAGCTGTGGGACTTCGAGTCCGGGCATGCCCTGGCTACCCGGCAGGCCCGGCTCGCCCGCGGGGCGGGCGCTCTGGTGCACTTGCAGTTCGCGCTGAACTACCTGGCCAGGGCTCACCTCCTGGCCGGCGAGCTGGCCACGGCGGCCCTGATGATCGAAGAAGATCACCTGATCGCCAAGGCGACAGGGAACCCGCCCATCTCGGATACCGAAGTGATGCTCGCGACCTGGCGGGGCCGGGAACTCCCGGCGGCCGCACTGATCGAAGCCACCGTGCAGGAGGCCACCGCACGCGGCCTGGGCAGGCTGGCCAGCTTTGCGGCCTACGCGAGCGCGGTGCTGTACAACGGTCTCGGCCGGCATGACGTCGCCCGCGACGCGGCGTGGCAGGCCTTCGACCACGGCCAGCTGGGGCACGGGCCGCTGGTGGTCTCGGAGCTGGCCGAGGCGGCGGCCAGGACCGGGGACGTCGCGGCGGCCGGGGCCGCGCTGGATTGGCTGTCCGAACGTACCCGCGTCAGCCCCAGCGAATGGGCACTCGGCATCCAGGCCAGCGCCAGCCTGCACTAGATCCGCCGGCTGGCCGGCCCCGGCCCGGCCACCCAGGGGTTATCGCACTGTGCACCCGGCGGACGCGAGCGCCGCTCCCCCGGTATCACGATGGCCCTTAGCGACCACGAGCAGCAAGGAGCTACGCACGTGACCACCGGCCCCAGCGGGATTTCAGTCCGGCCGCGTGTTCTGGGCGCGCAGGTAGTGCCGGCGGGCCTTCATCCGGTTGCCGCAGACGGCCATCGAGCACCAGCGGGCGGCGTTGGCCTTGCTGCGGTCGATGAGGAACAGGCGGCATTCGTCGTTCGCGCACGGGCGCAGGCGTCGGGGGTTCTGCCTGGCCAGGGCGTCCCAGGCCAGGATGGCACGGACGGCGAGCTTGCGGTCGGGGGCGACGCCGAGGTTCCAAGTGAGGCGGCCATCCTCGATGCCCGGGACGGAGGTCACGCCCAGCAGGGCCGGGGCCAGCACATCCGGGGGCTGCTGGCCCCGCACGACCGCCTGCAGCGCCTGCCGGACCTCCAGCACATGCCGCAGTTCGGCCTCGGTGCCCAGGCCCCCGGCGGAGGCCAGCCAGGCCCGCGCCCGGTCGGGGTCGGCGAGGTCGTCGGCCGGCACTCCGTCGATGACCGGGGTGCTATTGAGCAGCGCCAGCAGGAAGCCCTCGTCCGTCGCCGTGTCCGTCATCACACCACCTAACCTCATTGGTTCACTTGACAGGTTACAACGTCGCATGCTGGACTATCATCACTAACCAGATAAATTATCTATTCAGGTTAGACAAACATGCAACTCGAAACGGAGCACCGATGGCCACTGTCCACCACCGCTACGCCACCGTCCGCGGACGGCAGCTGTTCTACCGGGAGGCAGGTCCGGCCGGCGCGCCTGTCGTGGTGCTCCTGCACGGCTTCCCGGCCAGCTCGTTCATGTTCCGCGACCTGATCCCGCTGCTGGCCGGCCGGTACCACGTGATCGCCCCGGACCACCTGGGCTTCGGCCTGTCCGACGCCCCACCCGCCTCCCCTTCCCCCTCCACTGCCAGCGAGTTCAGCTACACCTTCGACGCGCTGGCCGGGCTGACCGCGGACCTGCTGGGCCAGCTCGGCATCACCCGGTACGCCATGTACGTCCAGGACTACGGCGCTCCGGTGGGCTGGCGGCTCGCCCTGGCCGACCCGGACGCGATCACCGCGATCATCACCCAGAACGGCAACGGCTACGAGGCCGGCTTCGTCGAGGATTTCTGGAAGCCGGTGCGGGAGTTCTGGCGGGACCGCACCCCGCAGACCGAGGCCGGCGTCCGCCAGGCGCTGACCCTGGACGCGATCCGCTGGCAGTACCTGCACGGCGTCCCCGACGAAACCCTGGTCAGCCCGGACACCTGGCAGCACGACCACGCCCAGGTGTCCCGGCCAGGCAACGACCTGGTCCAGCTGGCCCTGTTCGCCGACTACGCCACCAACCTGCCGCTGTACCCCAAGCTGCACGCATGGCTGCGCGACAGCGGCGTCCCGGTGCTGGCCGTCTGGGGCCGCAACGACCCCATCTTCGGCCCCGACGGCGCGCTCGGCTTCGCCGCCGACGCGCCTGGCGCCGAGATCTGCCTGCTCGACGGCGGCCACTTCCTGCTCGAAAGCCACCTGGACGCCGTCGCGGACCACATTCTCATGTTCCTCGAGAAGACGCTGCCATGACATCGCTGAAGGACCAGACCGTACTCGTCATCGGGCGCGGCAGCGGGCTGGCCCGCGCGATCGCCCTCGCTGCCCAGGACGCGGGCGCGCAGGTCATCGCGGCCGGCCGTGGCCGGGAGGCCCTCGCCGCCGCCGCCGACACCCTGGCCCGCTCGCTGGCCCTGGAACTGGCCCCGATCCGGGTCAACGCCATCTCCCCCGGCGTGATCGACACCGGCGCCTGGGACGCCTTCGGCGAGCAGGGCAAGGCCGACTACTTCGCCGACATCAGCACCCGCAACCCGGCCCGCCGCATCGGCACGCCCGACGACATCGCCCAGGGCGTCCTGTTCGCCCTGACCAGCACCTTCCTCACCGGTCAGACGCTGCACATCGACGGCGGCGAGCCCCTCACCTGACAACATCCCGGAAAGGAAAGAACAATGGGCCTCTCATGGCAGCAGGGACCGCTCGCACCCGGAGCCGTCGGCCGGTTCCTCGTCCCCGATCCACTCCCCGAACGGATGCTGTTCGCCGAGCCCCTGCGCAGGCGCATGCGCGTCCGGTTCGGCGGCGCCTGGATCGCCGGCAGCGAAGACGTCGTGCTGCTGCACGAACCCGGCCGCTACCCGGTGGCCTACTTCCCGCTCGCCGCCGTCACCGGCGGCGCGCTCCAGCCCAGCGACCACACGACCCGGCACCAGGACCTCGGGCCGACGTCCTGGTACGCCGTCCAGGCCGGCGAGCACAGCAAACCCCGCGCCGCCTGGCAGCACACCGAACTGCCCGACTACGCCAGCGAGCTGAAGGGCCGGGTCGCGTTCGCGTGGCGGGCGATGGACGCCTTCTACGAGGAAGACGAGCGGATCGTCGGCCATGCCGCCGACCCTTACCACCGCATAGATATCCGGCAGACGAGCCGTCAGCTGACCGTTCGGTACCAGGACCTGGTCATCGCCGACACCAGGCGGCCGCTGGCGCTGTATGAGTCCGGGTTCGCCCCGCGCTGGTACGTCCCCCGCGACGACGTCGACCAGGCCGCCCTCACCCCGGCCGACGGCCAGACCTTCTGCCCGTACAAGGGCCTGGCCAGCTACTACGACATCGGCGGCGCGCGCCGCGCGGCGTGGTCGTACGAGGACGCCTGGACCGAGGTCCGGCGTGTCTCCGGACTGGTCTCCTTCGAACCGGACAAGGTCGAGGTCTACCTCGACGGCGCCAGGCTCCGGCTCGAGCCCGGCCAGACGGTGATCCCGCACGGCGTCGACCGCGAGCTCACCCCCGACGAGATAACCTCCCGGGGGCAGGCATGACGATCGCACCGACCCTGCTGTCGGTGAACGTCGGGCTGCCGAAGAACGTGGCCTGGCAGGGGAAGACCGTCTACACCGGCGTGTGGAAGCACCCGGTGGACGCCCCGGCCATGGTCCGCCGCCTCAACATCGACGGCGACGGCCAGGGCGACACCAACGGGCACGGCGGCGAGCAGCGCGCGGTGCTGGTCTACCAGGTCCAGTCCTACCGGCACTGGCAGCGGCACTTCGGCCGGGATGATTTCGGTTACGGCCAGTTCGGGGAGAACCTGACCGTCGACGGCCTAACGGACGACGAGGTCTGCATCGGCGACCGGTACCGCATCGGCGAGGCCGAGTTCGAGGTCACTCAGCCCCGGGTCACCTGCTACCGGGTCGGGCTGCGCCTGGGTGAACCGGAGCTGCCCGCGCTGCTGGTGTCCCATCACCGTCCCGGCTTCTACATGCGCGTCCTGCGCGAGGGGCGCATCCGGGCCGGCGACCTGATCGTCAAGATCAGGACCGGTCCCGGCGCGCTGAGCGTCGCCGACGTTGACGCGCTGCTCTACCTGCCCGGTCGCGACCGCGCCAGGCTGCGCGCCGCGGTGCGGATCCCGGCGCTGAGCCCCGGCTGGCAGCAGTCGTTCCGCGAGTTGCTCGCCGCCGACCGCGATAGCGGCCCGGCTGCCGAGCCAGCCTGGGCCGGCTTCCGGCCGCTGCGCGTAGTCAAGGTGGTCCCCGAGAGCGCGGCCGTCTCCTCCGTGTACCTGACGGCGCCCGACGAGAGCCCGCTCCCGGCCGCGCGGGCCGGGCAGTACCTGACGCTGCGGGTCACCGGCGCCGGCCAGCCCGCCCCGGTGCGCAGCTACTCCCTGTCCTCGGCGCCGGGTACCGGCGCCTACCGGATCAGCGTCAAGCGCGAGCCGCACGGCGCCGCCAGCCGCTACCTGAACGGCACGCTGAAACCCGGCGCGACCCTTGACGTAGCCGCACCGCGCGGTGACTTCGTCCTCGACGCCCGCAGCGGGTCAGTCCTGCTCATCTCGGCCGGCATCGGCCTCACCCCGGTGCTGGCCATGCTGCACGAGCTCGCGGCGGCCCGCAGCGACCGCGAGGTCTGGTGGATCCACGGCGCCCGCGGGCCGCGGGAGCATCCGCTGGCCGCCGAGGCGCACGCCCTGCTCGCATCCCTGCCGCACGCCCGCGAGCACGTGTTCTACAGCGCGACCGCCGGCCGCCTCAGCAAGGACAGGCTCCTCGCCCTGGACGTGCCGGCCGACGCGAGCGCCTACGTCTGCGGGCCGGCCTCGTTCATGACCGACATGCAGGACGCGCTCGCCGCGGCCGGCCTCGACCAGGCCCGCATCCACACCGAGCTGTTCAGCGCGCTGGCAGCGATCAACCCCGGGCTCACCGGGCAGACTCGCCGCCCGCCCCACCAGCCGCCGGGGCCCGCGGGAACGGGGCCGCTGGTGACCTTCGCGCGCAGCGGCCTTGTTGTGCCGTTTTCCCCGGCCGACGCAGCGTGCTGGAACTCGCCGACGCCTGCGACGTCCCCACCCGGTGGAGCTGCCGGACTGGCGTCTGCCATACCTGCGTCACGCCCCTGCTGTCCGGCTCCGTCAGCTACGCCCCGGACCCGCTGGAACCCCCGGCCGACGGAGAGGTGCTCATCTGCTGTGCCCGGCCCAGCGCCGACATCGTCCTGGACATGTGAGTTATGGCGACACCACCTCCGGACGGGAATGCCGTCAGCCCGGCCATCGGCCCGCTGCCCGCTATCTATGTCCCGCCATCACCTGGCGAGAGCACCGCCGGCCTGCTGTGGCACGCCGCCGTCCGGGCCGTCCGCCACCTGCAAGCTCCGATAGGAGGAACAATGTCTGATATCCCTGCTGACCTGCGGTACAGCCCGGATCACCTGTGGGTCCGGCCCGGAGCCTGCGGCGGGCTGGTGCGCGTCGGGGTGACCGATTTCGCGCAGCAGTCCCTCGGCGACGTGGTCCAGGTGACGCTGCCCGACCTCGGCGAAACGATCAAGGCAGGCGAGGCCTGCGGTGACATCGAGTCGGTCAAGAGCGTCAACGACCTGGTCGCGCCCGTCGCCGGGACGGTGCGCGCCCGCAACGACGACCTGTCCGCCACGCCGGAACTCGTCAATACCGACCCGTACGGCCAGGGCTGGATGTTCGAGGCCGAGATCGACCCGTCCACGCTGGACCAGCAGCTCGCCGCCCTGATGGACGCCGGTGCCTACCGCATGCTGGCGGGTGCCTGATGGACTACCAGATCCAGGTCGTCACCGTTCCGGTGACCGACGTCGACCAGGCCGCCGCGTTCTACACGCACCAGGCCGGCTTTGCACTCGACGTCGACTACCACCCCGCCGGGGACTTCCGCGTGGTCCAGCTGACGCCGCCCGGCTCGGCCTGCTCGGTCCAGATCGGCACCGGGCTCACCGACGCGGCACCCGGATCGGCGCGGGGCACCTACCTGGCCGTCACCGACATCGAAGCGGCCCGTTGTGAACTCGCTGAACGCGGCGTCAAGGTCAGCGCCATCCGGCACAAGTCACCCGTCGACGACTGGAAGGGCGGCTGGCAGCCGGGGACCGATCCGCAACGTCGCGACTACGCCAGCTTCGCCGACTTCGCCGACCCGGACGGCAACGCGTGGGTCCTCCAGGAGATCGGCTACCGCCCGCCCTGAACGCTGACCCGGGCAACCTAGGACGCGCGGGAGAACACGTCGCATCGTTCCGGTGAGGGTGCGTGCATTAGGTGCCGTAGCTCTAACACCACCCGTGATCGCGGGTCGTTGCACCCCTGACAGCGGAGTTTGACTCAATGATCCGCCCGGCTGCCCGGGCGGCGCTGGCCGACGGGGCGGCCTGGCTGGGCGGCCTGGCTGGGCGTCGCCGGGCAGCGGCCAAGAGCGTGGACACTTACCCCCCGGATTGCGCGGGTTTCGGTCCACGATCATGCGCGGGCCCGCCCGGGCCTCGCTCCCGCGGGGCTGGTGTGGCTCCTGGTGCGAATCGCCGGACGATGGCCGTTAACGCGGATCGCTGCCCCCTGATGGGGGGTGCAGCGATCCGCGATGATGCTTACGGCAGGGTCCAGTGCTGGTTGGTTCCGCCGTTACAGGTCCAGAGGACGAGTTGCGTTCCGTTCGTGGTATTGAAGCCGGGGTCGTCGAGGCATTTCCCGGTGGCGGGGTTCACTAGCTCCCCGCTCTGAGCCTGCCATTGCTGGTTGGCGCCGCCGTTACAGGTCCACAACTCGATCAGGGTGCCGTCGGCGGATTTGGCGCCGGTGATGTCCATGCAGCCGCCGGCGATCGTGAGGGTGCCGTTGCTGTTGACGGTCCAGTTCTGCGCGGCCGTGTTGCCGTCGCAGTCCCACATCTGCACCTTGGTGCCGGGGGTTCCGCTGCCGTTGTTGTCGTCCACGCACTTGGCGCTGTTAACGCCGGCCACGATCGTCCCGGTCGCCCCGCTGCCGCCGGACGCCGGCGCGTAGCCGACCGACACGATGTTGGCCTGGACGCTGTTGTCGGCGGCATCGGTCGGGTAGCCGGCCGTCATCACGCCCTCGAAGAACGACCCGGCGGAGCTGTTGCTGTTGTCACCACCGACCCCGAGGATGATCGCGCCTTCTTGGTGCATGGGCATGTAGCCGCTCGTGGTGGGCAGGGAACCGCTGTACCAGGTGGTCAGCCCACCCGAATCCGCGTTGCCGCCCTTGATCGCGTAGGTCGTCGTGCCGTTGTTCTTGACCAGGGCGGTGACGAACGCACTATTGTTGCCGTGGTTGTTGGGGTTGTTGCCGTTACCGCCGCCGAACAGGCCGTTTTCCAGGTCCGCCTGCACCCAGGGGCCGGAGCCCGAGCACGGGGCGAACCAGCACAACGTGCCGAAGTAGACCGCGTCCATGTGGCCGTTGCCGTTATCGCGGTTGTTGGTCTCGGCGTTGCCGTAGTCGAAGCAGCAGCCGTTGTTGACGTGACTGCCGCTGGCCACCATATAGGCGCCCTGGGCCTGGGATCCGGTCGCCACCCCCGTGGTGGCGTCGTCGCGGTACCCGGTCCCGGGAGACACGAAGACTCCGTACACCTTGTGCCCCCCGGCCATCACCGGCAGCGCCGTCGCGTTCGCGCCGACATCGGCTCCGCCCGCCCCGCCGGCGGGGCCGATCGTGAGGTTGTTGTGCTGCGGGGACTGGTCAAAGATCTCGGTGATGGTGCACGTGGTCCCCGCGCAGAACGAGTCCTGCGTCGCCGCGTTCGCGTAGCCGCCCGCGGCGAGCGTCGCGATGTTCGTGGTGGCACCGTTCGACGCGCGCCTGACCTGGTACAGCGGCCCGTTGTAGGCCGCGTACAGCGCCCGCGTGGTGCTGTGCGCGGCCACGCATGGCGTACCGGCCGACGCGTAGATGTCGCAGGGTAGCGACGTCGCCGCTCCGGCAGGCGGGGCGACGCCAACGACCATGATTCCGGCGGCCAATGCCGCCGCCCCGCATAGGACCAGCAACGCCCTTCTCGCGTGCCGGAGTCGTGACCGGACGGTCATCGTTGAACCTGCCTTTCTGACGCGTGGGTTAGCTCATTGGCGTGCAGGAGGCACGGCGGGCACTGCCACGCCGAGCCGCGATGTTAGCGCTCACAATTCCTGCGTGCCGGCGTCGGACCTGGACCGGCTGAAATCCGGCCCGGCACATGCGGAAGCGCGGCCCTGGATGACGCCGGACTGAGCCAGGACCACGCAGCTGTCCGCGCCGCCAGGATGGCGACACCCTCTACGCTCCCGCCTCGCCTGACATTCCGGAGGGCCGTGTCGTCGTATGGCGGAAAGCACACCAGCCAGCGAACGGAAAGCTCGGCGACATCATGGAGGAGACCGATGAGTGATTTTCAGGCCATTGCCGACCGCGTTGAGATCGAGGCGCTGCGCGGCGAGTTCACCGACGCGGCGATGATGCGCGACGGGGACCGCCTCGCGTCGCTGTTCACCCACGATGGCGCGCTGCGGATGCCCAGCATTCCCGCCGAGTTCCACAGCCGGGAGGAGATCCGCGCCGGGCGCGAGCGGCTGCAGGCTCAGTGGGACTACTTCGTGCAAACCACGCACCCGGGCACGATCCAGCTTGACGGCGACACCGCGACCGGCCGTGCTTACATCCAGGAGCTCGTCCGCACTCGCGACGGTCGGTAGGGTGGCGGCATGCGCGTAGTGATCGCGGGCGGGCACGGGAAGATCGCACTGCTGCTGGAGCGCTTCCTGGCCGAGCGCGGCGACCAGGCCGTCGGGCTGATCAGGAACCCGGCCCATGCCGCCGACGTGCGCAAGGCCGGCGCCGAAGCTGTCCTCTGCGACCTGGAAGCCGCTGTGGCCGAGGATGTCGCGGTGCTGCTGTCCGGGGCGGACACGGTGGTATTCGCGGCCGGCGCCGGCGCGGGCAGCGGCGCCCCCCGCAAGGACTCCGTCGACCGGGCTGCCGCCGTGCTGATGGCCGACGCCGCCGAGCGGGCCGGGGTCCGCAGGTTCGTACAGATCTCCTCGATGGGAGCCGGCAGCCCGCCGCGGCCTGGCACCGGTGAGGTCTGGGCCGCGTACATCACGGCGAAGACCGCCGCCGAGACCGATCTGCGCACCCGGGACCTGGACTGGACCATCCTGCGCCCGGGCGGCCTCACCGACGCTCCCCCTAGCGGCAGGGTCCGGCTCGCGGCCCCGCCGCTCCCCGCGGGCACGATCCCCCGCGCCGACGTCGCCGCGGTCATCGCCGCCCTGCTCGACGAACCAGGTACCCGGCACCAGACGCTCGAGCTGACCGGCGGAGACAGCCCGGTCGCCGCGGCCGTGCACAGCATCTCCTGATCACGGCGCCAGGACCACCGTATCCGCTGCTAGCAAAAGCCCAGATCAGGTCATCCGGCGGCGCGCGGGGTGACCAGGCCGGCTTGGTAGGCGAAGACCACGAGCTGCGCCCGGTCGCGAGCGCCGAGCTTGATCATTGCCCGGCTGACGTGGGTCTTGGCGGTGGCGGGGCTGAGCACCAGGGCGTCGGCGATCTCGTCGTTGGACAGGCCGTGGGCGACCAGGGCCGCCACCTCTCGTTCCCTGTTGGTGAGGCTTTCCATTCCTGCCGCGGCGGCCGCGTCCGGCGGCCGGGCAACGAACTCGCTGATCAGACGGCGGGTGACGGCGGGGGACAACAGCGCGTCCCCGCGCATGATGACCCGCAGCGCCTGCAGCAGCTCGGCCGGCTGGGTGTCCTTCAGCAGGAATCCGCTCGCCCCGGCCCGCAGCGCGCGGAAGATGTACTCGTCGAGCCCGAAGTTGGTCAGGATCACGACCCGGACCCTGTCCAGCCGCTCGTCCGCGGCGATCTGCCTGGTGGCCTCGAGGCCGTCAAGCACCGGCATCTGAATGTCCATGAGCGCGATGTCCGGGCGGTGCTCGGCGGCCAGCGCGACCGCGTGCTGCCCGTCGGCGGCCTCGGCGACCACCTCGATGTCGTCTTCCGCGTCGAGCAACGACCGGATGCCGCTGCGGATCAGCGCCTGGTCGTCGGCCAGCAGGATCCTGATCAAGACGGTGCCCGCGCGGGGAGTTCGGCGCGCACCTGGAAGCCGCCGTCGTCCCGTGGTCCGGCATGGAGCCGGCCGCCGAGCGCGGTCACCCGTTCCCGCATGCCGATCAGGCCCAGCCCGGGGCCCGCCGAACGGGGGCCGGTGCTGGTGCCGGTGCCCGCGCCGTCGTCGTCGACCTGGACCGAGAGGGCGTCCGGCGTGTAGTGCAGGTGAACCGACGCGCAGGCAGGGCCGGCGTGACGGCTCACGTTGGTGAGCGCTTCCTGCACGATCCGGTAGGCAGCCTGATCCGCTTCGGGTGGAAGCACCCGCTCGGTGCCGGTCACGGTCACCGTTACGGGGAGCCCGGTGGCCCGCGCGCGTGCCACCATGCTGTCCAGCTGGCCGAGACCGCTGCAATCGCCGTCCTCCTGGCTGCGCAGCACGCTGAGCGTCGTGCGCAGTTCCCGCGCAGCGTCCGCGCCCGCCTCCTGGATCGCCAGCAGCGCCGGCGGCACTTCCTCGCCGCGCTTGCGTGCCAGGTGCACCGCCACGCCTGCCTGGACACAGATCACGGAGATGCTGTGGGTCAGGGAATCGTGCAGCTCACGAGCGATCCTCAGCCGCTCTTCCATCGCCCTGTGCCGGGCGGCTTCGTCCCTTGTCCGCTCCGCCTGTTCCGCGCGCTGCTCGACCTCGCGGACGTGCAGCTGCCACATGCGGAACGTCACGAACATGACGCCGCCCGAGACGATCCATCCGGCTGCGTAGAACGTCCGCCGACCGCGATCCGTGCGCATTCTCCGAGCGTACGCGCGCGGTCCCCCGGCCGCGTCCGCCCGCGGAACCCATTTCCGGCTACTCCCCGCGGAGTACCCGCGCAGGCCGCCGCATCCGCGCTGACCAGGCAGAAGACGCTTCCCACCTCCATCTTCGGCGTATTCTTCTTCCTCACCTTGTTCGTGCAGGACGTGTGGGGTTACTCCGCGCTCAGGACGGGAGTGGCGTTCCTGCCGCTGACCGCCGCGATGCTTGCGGCCTCCGGTGCCGCCACAACTCTTGTGCCGCGGATCGGCGCGCGTCCGCTGCTGCTGGCCGGCGGCGCGGCCAGCGCCGGGGGCCTGTACTGGCTGTCCCGGATGACCGAGCACCGCACTTACGCGGGCGGCCTGCTCGGCCCGACCCTCCTAACCGGGGTCGGGCTTGGCCTGCTGATTGTCCCGCTGCAGCTGATCGCCTAGCCCGCGTGCCCGAGGCGGACTCCGGGGTGGCCGCCAGCCCGCTCAACGTCGGCCGCCAGGTAGGCGGCTCCGCTGACCTGGGCGACAGCTAGCGCCACCGACACCGGGTGCCGGCTAGCCACGGCAGGCACCGGGTGTTGCGGCGGAACGGGTGGTCGAGGTCAGGGGGCGCTGATCGTGAGACTCAGTGGCGCGGAGGTGCCGATGGGATCGCTGCTCAGCGTCATCGCGGTGACGGTGACCGCGAACGCGCCGGCCGCACTGAAGTCTACGGCGGTCAAGGTCAGGACCGAACGACCGCCGATGGTAGCCGCGGACGGCGAGAACGACGCCGTGACGCCACTCGGCAGGCCGCTGACGCTCAGGGCCACCGCGGTGCCGTACAGATCGGTCGGGGCCCGGAACGAGACCGCGATCCTGGTCCGGTAACCGGCCCGGATCGTGACCGAAGACGGGCTGAGGCGCATTGTGTAGTAGCTGTCCGGCGAAGGCGCGGAGTGTATGCCGCTCGTGACGTTCGCGGGAGCGGCAGCCTGGCTGGCGAACGCCGCCTGGGACCCGCCGGCCGCCATCAACAGTGCCGCCATCAACAGTGCCGCCGGCAGCAGCGCCGCCTTCAGCAGGGTTCCGGGGTGAATGCGAAACATTTCAGTCCTCCTAAGATTTCCGGTGACAGCGCTTCACCGCTGCGCACCATCCGTTCTCCGCGGAACATCGCATTCCGGGCTGAAACGACGCTGATACGGACCTGAAACGGCCTGCGCCACAAAGAGCAGGCCCGCAAAGATGCTGCGGGCTTCGCAAGGCGGCCGCGTCTGCTGTGCCGGCCAGGGCCATCGCCGCCTGACCACGCGGGAGATGAACCACGCCACCCGCCGGCTAATCGGACAGCCACATCGCCCGGCGCTGGAAACCGCGTCAGTGGTTGCCTGTTGCCGCGGCGGGCCATCCGATCGCGTCAAAGACTGCTAGCGGGTCGAGATAGTCCCGCCAGTGCGCGATCTTGCGGTCAACGATCGTCAGCACCGAGATGTAGCGATTGCTGTAGGCGGTTCCAGTCGGGATGGCGCGGCCCTGCGAGGCGTATTCGAGAACGACGACGCCCGTGACCTGGTCGTGGTGGACGGCTAGGTCATAGCAACGATCGAGAAAGAATGTGGCGCCATACGGGCGATACAGCTCGGCTACGGCCTGGCGCCCTTCGACACGGCGCGGGTAGCCCGGGACCGTAATGACGTACTCGAAGACGACGTCCTCGGTCAGCAGGTCGAAGAAGTGCTCACCGTCCACCAGCCCGGCCACGCCTTCCTCGATGATCCGGAAGAACGGGTCCAAGGCTTGGAAGTCGGCGAGTTTTTCGACCGTCGTCATCGGGCCTCGTCCCGGGCCCAGGCGGCGGCCGTGCGCCGCGCGAAGTCAGCGAGACTTGCCGGCTCTGCGCCGGTCGCCTTCTCCACGTCACTGGTGGGTCGAGAGCCGTGACCAGACGCGATGGTTTCGGTCGGCATGACTCCATCTTCTGACCTGTGGTCGAGCTAATCAATGCGCCATACGCTCAATTCGTTACGAGATACGCTCATGCCGTGGACATACTGCAGGATCACCTCGCCAGAGCGCGCGCATCGGGCGGCGTCTTCGCCCGGTCGGTAGCGCGGCCCCCGTGGGGACTGCGCCTGCCCGGGACGATCCAGCTGGCTCTGCACACCGTCGTCCAGGGCCGCGCATGGCTCTGGCTCGAAGATCCGAGAGCCGCGCTGGAGCTTGCGCCAGGTGACCTGGCCCTCGTGCCGGGAGGGCCGGACCATCACATCGCGCACGAGCCGGATGCGGTCTGCATCTCACCGGAACGTTTCCGTGAGGAGCATGCCGATGACGAGTACATCGACCACCGGGGAGCGACAGTATTCCTGTGCGGCGCCTACCGATTCCCCGGTGACGTTGGTCGTGGCCTCATCCGGGCTCTTCCGCCCACCCTGCTGCTGCGTGCCGCCGCCCACGATCCACTGCACGACGTCATCGCGCTGCTCTCACGGGAGCTGAGCGGCCCGGCCCCAGGGCAGCAGACCGTTCTCGACCGCCTGCTCGATGTCTTGCTGGTGCTGGCCATGCGCGCTTGCTTTGAGCAGGGCCCGACGGCCCCTCGCTGGTATCAGGCCTCTACTGATCCCCGGCTAAGCCCTGCTCTGCATGCGATCCACGCCGAACCCGGCCATCCCTGGACCGTGCCTGAACTAGCGTCCCTGAGCGGGCTCTCCCGCCCGGCCTTTGCCCGAAACTTCGAACGATCACTCGGCCAAGCGCCCATGCGATACCTCACGGACTGGCGGATGACCCTCGCCCGCGACTACCTGCGGACCGGCGAGTTGACCCTCGCCCAGATCGCCAACCGGACCGGCTACGCCTCGCCGAACGCCTTCGCCGCGGCCTTCCGCCGATACCACGGACAGCCTCCGGGCCAGTGGCAGCGACGCGAGCTGGCCAGACCGCCTGAACCCATTCACGGTGGGTGAGGCTGGACGATCCACGCTGGTGGCAGGTCGATGGCCACAGCGACCGGCACGGCGGCGCGCGTCCCCTGGTCGATGCCCTTGGGCACGCCAATTCCCGCGAAGAAGCCCGCCGCGTAGCCGAACACCGCCAGGAAGAGCAGGTAAACGGCCACGGCGTACGCCAGAATGATCAGTGCGGGCATCCTGGCCAGCTGCGGGCGCTCGGCTATACCAAGGTGGGCCGGCTTCGTGCTGTGTGACATGCTTCGACGCTAGGACCGGCCGGCCTGCGACGGCTATCGGGTGAACTACCGGCAATTCCGCCGCTTCCACCGGCCGGGACGTTCGTACCCGGGCAATGCACCGGGCGAACTACCGAGATCGGCCAGATCAGCAGCGAGGTTGCCCCCGCTGCCGGGGAACCCGTGGTCGTTAAGCACTTCCCGAGCTCGTTCTTCCAGACCGACCTTGGCGCCCAGCTCGAAAAACAGGCCGACACGACCTGGTGCTCGCCGGGTTCATGACGCACATGTGTGTCAGCTCGACGGCGCGGGACCCTTCAACCTCGGCTACCGGCCGACCATCGTAGCCAGCGCGACCGCTACCCGCGAGCTGCCCGTGCCTGGGGGCGTGCCCGTGCCCGCCATGACGTTGCAGTCCGCCACCCTGGCGGGAATCGCTGACCTGTTCGCCCTGGTAGTCGGCCAGCCGGAGGACCTGCCCGGCTGACAACACCCCTTTGGGGTTCCAGAAACTCTCATTCTCGACATCACCCGGTGCTGCTCTCCCCGAATGTCGTTGGCGCCAGACCATAACCGGCCGCTGTGTGCTGCGTGGCTGCATGACCCGTGTAGCGTCACGGTAGCCGTGGTGCCGCGGCGGGATCGTGGGGTGTCGTTGCTGAGCGGTGTCCTTCTTGGATCGTTCACCAGGGTGGCGCGTGCGAGTCGGCGCACGGTAGGCGGATACTTTGAGCGTGAGCCGACGCGCTACTGCCCAGGGAGCTCTCGCAGTCGGTGCTCTGGGGGTTGTCTTCGGGGACATCGGGACGAGCCCGTTGTATACCGTGCAGACCGTCTTCAATCCAGGCGATCCACACCCGGTCAAGGTGTCACACGACAGCATTTTCGGGGTCGTCTCGCTGATCTTCTGGTCGGTGACGATCATCGTCACCATCACGTACGTCCTACTCGTGATGAGGGCCGACAACGACGGCGAGGGCGGGATCATGGCGCTTATCGCCTTGATCCGCCGACGGGCCCTGCCCGGCGGGCGCCGGGCGAAGGCGGTGCTGGCGGCGCTCGGGATCTTCGGGGCCTCGCTGTTCTTTGGCGACAGCATGATCACGCCCGCCATCTCGGTGCTTTCCGCGGTCGAGGGCGTCAAGGTCGCCGCACCGTCAGTGTCGGGCCTCGTCATCCCCATCACGGTGGCGATCATCGTCGCCCTGTTTCTGGTTCAGCGGCTGGGCACGGGCGCTGTGGGGAAAATATTCGGGCCGGTCATGGCCGTCTGGTTCACCGTGCTCGCCGTGTTCGGCGTGCAGGCCATCGCCGCCCATCCGGTGATCCTGGAGGCGCTGTCGCCCAGCTACGCGCTCGGCTTCCTTTTCAACCACTTCGGCACCGCGTTCTTCTCCCTGACCGCTGTCGTCCTGGCCGTCACCGGAGCCGAAGCGCTGTACGCGGACATGGGGCATTTCGGCCGCAGGCCGGTCAGCCGCGCCTGGCTACTGGTCGTCTTCCCCGCCTGCATCCTGAATTACCTGGGACAAGGCGCCATGATCCTGGGTCACCCGGCCAGCATCAGCAACCCGTTCTTCCTGCTGGCCCCGGAGTGGGCCCGGCTCCCGATGGTTTTCCTCGCCACCGTGGCGACCGTCATCGCCTCGCAGGCGGTGATCAGCGGCGCCTTCTCCGTGGCACACCAGGCCGGGCGGCTCGGCTACCTTCCGCGACTGCGCATCCACTACACCTCGGAACAGGTCATGGGCCAGATCTATATTCCGTGGATCAACTGGCTGCTGCTGGTATCCGTCCTCACCCTCGTGCTCGCGTTCAGGAGCTCGGCCGCGCTGGCCTACGCCTACGGCACGGCCGTGACCGGCACGATCACGATCACGACCCTGCTGTTCTTCTACTACGCCCGTCATCGGTGGCGCTGGCCGCTGTGGATCGTGCTGACGGGCGGCGGCATCCTGCTCGCTATCGACCTGCTCTTCTTGGCCGCCAACCTGACGAAGCTGACCCACGGAGCCTGGCTCCCCCTGCTGATCGGCATCATCGCGTTCACCATCTTCACCACCTGGCAGCGGGGCCGCGAACTAGTCACCCTGGAGCGGGTCCGCGAGGAGGGGCCGCTGCCGGAGTTCATCGCGCAGCTGCACGCCATGAAGCCCCCGCTGCACCGGGTGCCGGGCACCGCCATCTTCCTCAACCGCGGCAAGGCCACCGCCCCGCTAGCGCTGCGGGCCAACGTCGAACACAACGAGATCCTCCACGAGGAGGTCCTCATCCTCTCGATCGAGACGATGCCCGCACCGCACATGCCCGAGGCGGAGCGGCTGCAGATCGACGACCTCGGGTACAGAGACGACCGGATCATCCACGTCACCGCCCGCTTCGGCTATATGGACCAGACGAACGTCCCGGACCTCCTTCCGCGGATCCGTGACGCCAACATCGAAAGGTCCCTTCGCGACGACAAGCTGTCGTACTTCGTGTCGCGCATCGAGCTCATCCAGGGCCATACACCGGGCATGAGCCGCTGGCGCAAGCGTCTGTTCATCGCGACGTCACGGATCACCGCGGACGCCGCCGAATACTTCGGGCTTCCCCGCGAGCGCACCGTCATCATGGGCTCGCGCATCGAACTCTAACTGCCCGATGGCAGCCTCGCGCCGCGCACAGCCACGTGCGGTTGCCGAATTCAAGGATCGTGGAAGCCAAGCATTCCCGTAGCGCTTGACCCTGTCCGCGGCATGAGCGCCGTTTCGCGGGGACGCCTTCCGCCGGCTCGCCTGGCCGGCGGCCGGGCTGATCAGCTCACCAGGAAATGAGTATCCGTGCTCAGGTGCCGGGCGGGCGACCCGCGGAGAATGGGACGCATGAGCACTCCGCGCCAGGCTGGACAAGCTGCTGGCCGAACAAGACCTCCTCCGAGTCCAGGACCACTGACAGCCGGGTCATGAGCGTGTCGGTTGCGAGCTCGGGCGAGACCGAATTTTCAGTGGCCCTGGCGGGATATTCGCGGCAGCCTGTACTGGTGAGTGATCCTGCGATCGAAAGTCACTACGGAACCGGCTACGAACGCTCTCGCCTGTTCCCCGGCTGGAATCCGTCCCTGGAGTTCGTCAGGTCGATGGAGTTGCTGGACCGGCTGCTGCCCCGGCCGCCCGCGCGGCTGCTCGATGTCGGCGGCGGCCCTGGCACCTATGCCGCACCGCTGGCCAGACGCGGGTACCGCGTGCATCTGGTGGATCCGGTGCCGCTGCACGTGGAGCAGGCACGCCAGGCAGCCGGCAGCGATCCTGCCTCCGGCTTCACCGCCGCCGAGGGCGACGCGCGAGAGCTAGCGGAGCAAGCCGGGTCCCAGGACGCGGTGCTGCTGTTCGGGCCGCTGTACCACCTGACCGAGGCGGCGCAGCGCCAGCAGGCGCTGGCTGAGGCCCGGCGGGTGCTGCGGCCGGGCGGCCGCCTGCTGGCCATGGCGGTCTGCCGGTTCGCCTCGCTGCTCGACGGGCTGTACGAGGACTGGCTGGACGATCCGGACTTCCGGCCGATCGTGGACCAGGACCTGCTGGATGGCCAGCACCGCAATCCCGATCCCGTCGGCCGGCCCGAGTTCTTCACCACCGCCTACTTCCATACTCCAGACGGCCTGGCCAGCGAGATCGAACAGGCTGGTTTCACCGGTATGGCCATCTACGGGGTGGAGGGCCCGGGCTGGCCGCTGCGCCAGGAGTGGACAGATCCGCGCCGGCGCGAGCAGATCTTGTTCGCAGCCCGCTCAGCCGAGACACAGCCCGCGCTTATCGGCTTCAGCCATCACCTCATCGCCGCCGCGGCCAAGCCGTAGAAGACCCAGCCAGAAACGCTCGCCATGCGGCATGAGCCGTGCCGTGGCCTTAGCGCTCGCCCTGTCCGCGGCATGAGAGTACCTCGCTCGTGGTGTGCCAGTCTTGTGCTATGGGCATTCCCGGCATTGCGGTCCAGCCTGCCGGCAAGGGTAATTCCGAGCCGGCCGTCCGGTTCCTTGCCGAATGGGTATGTGACGGCGAGGCCGGGGCGCGGATATACCTAGCCGGCCACTCGGAACCTGAGGGTGTAAGCCTGGTAGCTATGCGTGGTCCCGACGTCATCGGCCTGGTCGCGATCTTGTGGGAGTCCGGTTATGCGGGGTTCCGGTGCCGCGGCATTCCGCTTGTCCACCAGGTCGCGGTAGCTGGGCCATTCCGGCGGCAGGGCGTCGCGACGCTGCTGATGGATACGGCCGAGCAGCTTGCCCGCGACCGGGGTATCGCAACGCTGGGCATCACCGTCGGCCTGTTCGATGAGTATGGCCCGGCTCAGCGGCTGTACGGACGACGCGGCTATATCCCGGACGGCCGGGGCGCATGCCAGGGCCAGCGGCCGCTCGGCAAAGGGATGCAGGTGATCATGGATGACGAGTTGATCATGTGGCTCACCAAGGATCTCGTCAGCTGACGGCTCGATCCGCGCGTTAGCGGCGTGCACGGACGTTTCCGCTGAAACACCGGAGCCGCTGACACGATCACAGGCATATCAACCAGAAGCGGGCATTGCCAAGACAATGTCCGGGTCATGGCAAGCCTGTGATTCTGGCATGCCAGCAAGCCGGATCGACAAGGCGGTGCGGCAATTCTCCCCGGAGCCGTTGTTGTGCTGGTGCAATGGGCAGAGCCTGGAATCGCGTTACTCGCCGTCAGTCAGCTCCGCCGGAGCAGCTGGCGGCCGGGCAGCCGGCGCGGCGGTGCTGCGTCATCAGCTTGGCCGGGCTCGTCTTGAGGACGCGGTGCCAATGCCGCGCTTCCCGGTGGTCGCTGTGAGCGCAACCCGGATTTACCTGTTCAGCGGGCCTGTTCCGGGCCAGGAGGCGTTCGCCGTGCTGCCGCGCGAGCAGGTGCGGGTGATTCACGGCGGAAAGCCATGTGGCGGCGGCTTGACATCCTTGCTGCTGACGATGGTGTGCCACGCTCGTACACGATGATGGTCAGCGGGTTGGGCGGCGGCCGCAGGCGCCTGGAGCGGTTGATCGACGAGCTTCAGTCCGGATAGGGACCGCCTCGTCACCACCGCCATGCCGTCATCGCGGCACCCAGAGTGCACTCCATCAGGCTCAGGAGAGGATGTCGAACGCGCCTCATTTAAGGTGAAATCACAGCGTCAGCTGCCAGCAATGACGCAGCCAAATCTATTTGATGGCCTTGATCACGATGAACGGCGGAACAGTGGTTTCATCGGTCGACCAGGCGGAGGGATCGTGATCAACCCCGTACACGTGCTCAGCGCCCAGTGCCTTCAGAAATACTGTGCTGCGGCCCGCGCCACAGCCAAAATCAAGGAATGTCTTTCCCGAGATGCCATCGCCGAGCGATCGACGGACGCAGTCATAGCCAATCTCGTAGGTGGTACCCTCAATCCCGAGCGTACCGTAGATCTTCGCACCATCGAGAGTGTAGCTATATCGGCCACCAGCGTCGGGCCTCATCACCATCGCCTCCGATGAGCATCCGCGAAAAGCTGCTGCGACAGCGTAACATCTAACGCCAGGAGAGCCTTGCCTCGCCCGAGCCGGAGCAGCCCGGCTCCTGCGCCCCGGCGGGCGATTGGTATTCCATACCACGAGCGTCCTGCTGGCCATTTGCCAGCCCGGCGCGACCGGATACGCCGGACACGAACTACTGCGCCCGCAGCGCGAAGTCTCTCGTCTGCAATCTCTCGGTGACGGGGTACAGTTCCACCCTAGTCACAGCGACTGGATCAAGATCCTGCGCGGCGCCGGCTTCACCATTGATGCACTCCACGAGCTGTACGCCCCGCTAGGCGCCAGCACCCACCGCTACTACAAGCTCGCGACTGCCGAATGGGCCCAGCAATGGCCCGTCGAGGAGATATGGGTCACGCACCTAGCGGTATGAACCGGCGGATCTCCTGCATCCACCGGATGTACAACTCCAGATGGGCCCGCTGCACGGCCAGTGGGTCCAATGCATGCTCGGCGCACCAGGTGAGGTAGCAGCGCAGATCAGACTCGGTGTGCTCGCGGGAGGAGCCCTTGAAGCGGGCCAGGTAGGCGGCTACTGCCAGCCGCAGCCGGTCAGTGAACGGCGCCGGAGGATCGGAGGGCACTGAGGTCAGGTCGCTGAAGGTCATCATGCACTGACTGTGCTGCTCCTCGCCTTGCCGCCTGTGGCGAGCACGATGAAGCAGCGGGCTTACCGGACTCCGGCCTCCTCGACGGCGTACGTGAATATATCCGGCCCGAGCCTTCTGAGATATATTGATGGTGAAGGAGGCGGCAATGACCAAGACCCTCATCGAGATCGATGACGAGTATCTCGCGGCTGCTCAGCAGGCGCTGGGTACCGCGACCAAGAAGGACACGGTCAACGCTGCCCTCCGCGAGGTCGCCGCGCTGGCCGCCCGGCGGCGTGACCTGCACAGGCTTACCTCCCGCGGTCTGCCCGACCTTGAAGACGAGGATGTGATGCGGGCCGCATGGCAGCGGTAGCACGCTACCTGGCAGACACCAGCGCGCTCGCCCGCCTGCACCATCCGGAAGTGGCAGCTGTCCTGGCGCCGCTGATCGAGTCGGGAGTGGTAGCCACCTGCGGTGTCATCGAGTTCGAACTCGGCTGGGCAACCCGGAGCAGCGCGGAATTCGGTCAGGTGCGAGCCGACCGCGACGCTGGCTATGAGTGGCTGGCTACCCACGATGAGGACTGGCGGCGCGTGCTTGACGTCCAGGCCGCCCTGTGGCGCGGCGGGCGCATGCGGTCGGTCGGCCTGCCCGACCTGCTGATCGCGGCAGTGGCCGAACGGGAACGTGTCACCGTCCTGCACTACGACGGTGATTACGAGCTGATCGCGCTGGTCACCGGCCAGCCGGTGCAATGGGTCGTACCTCGCAGAACGGTTCCCTGACCTCCCAAAATGGCAGGCTCAGCCCGGTCACGAACTACACGCGGCATGAGCGGTAACCGCTTTGAAGCCAACCTTGATTGCTTCACTGCAGCTGACCGCCGCCGCCGCAAAGGCCGCGAAACCTGCATCAGCGCGGCAGAAGCGCATGGCCTGGCCCGTTTGATATCTGGGCTCTCGTTGCTGCAGATTGCCGCATACGAATGGCTATAACGGGCTGTGCGGTGCCAGGCTCGGCAATCTAACCGCGAACTGCATCGCTACTGCGGCGGCCGGTACTGAGATCCTTGCGCCTTGCGCAAGGACTCGATCCACTCCTGGCCGCTGAGCAACCGCGTGGTCTTAGCCGACTTGACCGCGCCGCCGGCCGCAATCGCCAGCGCGAAGCCGGCCGCGGTTGTGTCATCGGGCGCCTCGAACAGCTTGCCGCCTGCGGTTATAGGTGTATTTGTATGCATCGTTCTCGTCAATTATGTGGTATGCAAGCTTGACTTCAAAAAAAATCCATTCTCCGATTTCCAGGTCGGATTCCTCGTACCATCGTGCATGAGCTTCAATATCGCGAATCACCTCGCTGAGCTTCGATGCCGGGATGTCATCAGGGGAAGCTTCCCCGGCGTCAACGCCGATTGATCCCAGTGGAGTCTTAATCTCTGCCCGCAATAGCTTTCTTCTCCACCATGGCGGCGGCGCGTCAGGCATAAATTGAGTTAGTTTACGATTCGAAATATACACAAACTCGCGCATACTTAATAGTGCCTGAGATCCGGGATCTGCGCAATCCATGCAGCGGTGCAGCATCGAGCGCTCATCGGCATGAGTGAGGATTGCCGGTTTGCCAGCGTGAGGGGAGAGGCGCCGATGGCGCGCATCCCTACGGTGTCGCGCGTGTCCTTAATCTCGTCAGGGAGCGCTGGGCGCTGCTGGTGGCACGCGAGCGCAAGGAACCCGCCCGGCCGCCATCGCTTACGGGGCCTGAACCGCGGTCCGGTCAGTCACGCTGATCGTGAGGACCGCGGCCTGGCCGAGCACCGGCAGCGCGCGGGCGCCCGCGGGCAGCGGTATGCGGCCGGCGTAGCCGGCCCCTTCCCGGGCGAGCTCCAGGGGATCCCGCTGGCCTTCAGGCAAGCCCTCGGTGATCGGGTCGAATTGGTCGTTGGCACCGTGTACCGCGGAGTTCCACGCCGCCCAGGCCGCCAGACCCGTCCCGTCCTCGCGAGGGCCCACGTCCACGATGAGCGAGTCGGCCCAGTCGGGGACCTGTTCGAGGTGATCGGCGAACCGGAAGGTCCCGCCCTGCTGGTCGAGCTTGAATACCCGCAGGGTGAGGGTGTACCGCATCCGCCCCGCATGCGGTGGCTGCCCGGGATCGCGGGCTGGCTGAGCGGGAGCGGGGCGGCCCGGGTCGAGCAGGAAGGTACCGGCCAGGGGCACCGGATGGTCCTGGGCGTCGCCCAGCCGCTGGATCTCGTCGTTCAGCTGGATGGGGCACCAGTGTTCGGCCAGCTGTTCGGTCAGCACGATCGGCAGCCCCCGGATCGTCAGCCGCAGGTCTGCCTGCCACACCGGCCATGGCGGATCCCCCGGGCCGGGGTAGGGCGGCAGGTTCTCCAGGTCGACGCGTACTCCCCAGCGGCCGAACAAGAACCGGCGCAGGTTCTGGTATCCCTCCTCGGAGTTGACCTCGCCATATGTCCCGGAGTGGGATTTGTAGACGAAGGCGCGGTGTGCCTTGCGGACGTAGGCGTGCTCGATGAACACCAGCCCGTCGCTTTTGGGCCCGACGGCCACCCGCGGCAGCCCGTAATCCTTCGGATCGGTGCCGATCAGGCAGAAGACGTCGGCGGCGGAGAAGACGTTTTCGGGCAGCTCCTGCGGATCCCATTTCGACCCGGCGGGCGGAAGGTCGCCGAACGTCGCCTTCGGATCGAGATAGCCATACATTTTCTGCGGGGCGAAGATGTCGGATCCGGCTGGGCCGAACGCCTGTTCCACCCAGTCCAGTGCGTCGTATTTAAATGCGATCCCGCCGTGCGGGGTGCCGTAGGTGAAGAACCTGGCCACCAGGTTCCGGGCCGGTTCCCGGTTCTGGCCGCTGGCGTCCGGCAGAAAGCAGATTTTCTGCATCATGCAGCGCGCGACCAGGCCACCCATGGAGTGGGCCACCAGGTATACCCTGGGCGCCCCGGTCTTCTGGCGAATGAGCATGATCAGGTCATATAGCCCGGCCGCCGCCGATTGGATGTCGAATCCGTCGGCTGTGACCTGCTGATGGACCCGCCTGAACAGGCGCTCGACCACGTTCTCGTGCGGTGGCGGCATGAAGGTGGTCGCGGCCTGATCGTAGAACCGGTAGATCCACAAGGACGCCGGGGGAACGCTCTGGTCACCAGAGTCGAGCAGGTATCGGTGCTGGTCACCGTGCACGAGCAACTGGTAACCCTCATCGGTCATCAGGCGCAGCAGCGGCCCCTCGAATTGGTAGAACATCGGATCGCCGTCTCCGCCGACCCGGACATGAGTGGCCCCGGCGTTGAATCCGTAAAACGGATCGTCCACGGCGACATCGATTCCGGCAGTCGGCCCGGCATACCCTCGCACGTATACAATCGGCAGCCTGTCCATGCGACCCTCCCTGCTCCTTTCCGTGACAGTAGCACCGGGCCCGTTATCTCCGGACCGCCGGTGATAATCGTCTCCCGGCAGCCTTCCGGGCCCGCTAGGGGCAAGTCGCGCAGGCGTGATCCCCTGACACCGACACCGTCTTGCTATTCCACCTGAGCCGGAAGTTTGCGGCGTTGATAAAGCACTCATTTCGGCAGTGCCGGACGTCCTCCCGTTCGTGCGGCAGATCCAGCCCGTCTGGTGCCGGGTTTGCCTAGGATGAGCTGGTGAGCGGGGACCGTGAGCTGGACGTGGTGGTGTTCGGCGCCACTGGTTTCGCCGGGCGGCTGGTAGCCGGTTACCTGTCTGGTCACGCGCCCGGCGGCGTCCGCATCGGGCTTGCCGGGCGGTCTGAGCGGCGGCTGGCCGATGTCAGGGCGGGACTGGGCGCCGCCGCGTCGGCCTGGCCGCTGCTGGTCGCCGATTCGGCCGATCCGGTGTCGGTGGCGGCGCTGGCCCGGGCGGCCCGGGTAGTGGTGAGCACGGTCGGGCCCTACCGGGCGCACGGGCTCGAGCTGGTTCAGGCCTGCGCCGGGGCGGGCACCGACTACGCGGACCTGACCGGCGAGGTGCTGTTTATACGGGACAGCATCGACAGCTGCCACGATGTCGCCGCAGCCGCCGGTGCGCGGATCGTGCACTGCTGCGGGTTTGACTCGGTTCCGTCGGATCTGGGGGTGCTGCTGCTGCATCAGGCCGCCCGCGCCGATGACGCCGGTGAGCTGCAGGACACCACGCTGGTGGTGACGGCACTGCGGGGCGGTGTCAGCGGCGGGACGCTGGCCTCGATGATGGCCCAGCAGGCCGAGGTGCGGGCCAGCGCGCAGCTTCGCCGGGTGGCCGGCGATCCCTATGCGCTCAGCCCCGATCGCGCCGCCGAACCCGACCTGGGCGACGAGCGTGACCCGGGCTGGGCCCGGTATGACGGCGGTCTGCGGATGTGGACCGGGCCGTTCGCCATGGCCGGGATCAACACCCGCGTAGTGCGCCGCAGCAACGCGCTGCAGGGCTGGGCCTATGGCCGCCGGTTCCGCTACCGGGAGGTCACCGGGTTCGGCGCCAGCCCGGCCGCGCCCCTGCTGGCCGGCGCGGTCAGCACCGTGCTGAAGGCCGCGGAGGCGGGGCTGGCGTTCGGGCCCTCCCGGGCGGTGCTGGCCCGGCTGCTGCCAGCACCGGGCCAGGGCCCTAGCGAAAAGACCCGCAGGACGGGCTTTTTCCGCATCCAGATCCACACCCGGACCTCGGCCGGAGTGCGGTACCTGGGCACGATCGAGGCCCAGGGTGACCCGGGATATGCCGCCACCTCGGTGATGCTCGGCGAAACCGCGCTGTGCCTCGCCCTGGACTGCGATCAGCTGCCCGGCCGCGCCGGCGTCCTGACCCCGGCCACCGCGATGGGCGCCGCGCTCGCCGCCCGGCTCAGGTCGGCGGGCCACACCCTGGCCACCACCCGGCAGGTTACTCAGTTACCTCGTAAACTCCCACGTCCCGGCTGGTCAGCCTCGCGCTGCGCGTTCACCGCGGCTGCCGGAACGAGATCAAGAAAGCATCGACCAGGCACATCACCGCGTCGCGGACCATCTCCGCAGGGTTAGGGTGAGCCGATGGGCAGGTCGGTGAACTGGGGCTGCATGTCGCATGTCGTGCCAGGCTCATCGTGGTTGCTGGCCCATGACACGAGCATCGCGCCGGGGGGAGCCGGGCCGGCCGGGTGGGTCTCGGCCGAGTAGGTCCATGCGCATCCGGGTGCGGGCTTGGCCTGCCACTGTTGAGTGGCGAGGTGCCACGGCCCGGTGACGTACCAGGCGTTGAGCCGCTCCAGGACACTGCCGATGATGTCGTTGCGCTTGGTGTAGGCGACCCAGCCGTGGCCGCTGACGTGGCTCATGCTCACGACCGTTCCCAGGTCGTAACCTTCCCCAGAGGGCAGCACGCCGAGCTGAACGTGCCAGGCTGCGGGATGCGTCATGGCGGTGAGCGGGACATAAGCGGTGTCCATGGTCTTGCAGTCCGCAACGCAGCCTGCACCGCCGGTGTTGCGGGTGCCGGTCAGCCACCATCCGCCGCCTTGGGGGTCAGGTGTGGCTGACCCCCACTGGGAATCGTCCGCCGCACCGGTGAGCGCGGTGATGCCCTGGTAGGTGAGGGCGTCGCCGGCGCCGACCGTAAATCTAGCCGTGTACTCGCCCTCGACCGCGCCGGCCGGCCGGCTTATGCGCTCCCCGATGACGTACAGGCTGTTGCCTTTCACTGCGGGCGCGGCCATCCAGAAGTAGCTGCCGTCCGGCCAGTTTGGCACCCACTGCCATCCATAGGGGCATCCGGCGGCGGCGCAAGACTGCATCCGGAACGTGGCCGTGCCGGGTCGCTCGATCGCTATCGAGTCGTGCGGATAGCCATACGAGCAGTGGGACGGGCCGCAAATTACCTGACCGTTGACCGCGAGCGTGTCCCCGAAGACGTAGACCTGGCCGCCGTCGGCGAGCTGAACGCTCGCGGTGAGATCAGACCTGACCGCTGATGCGACGCCTTGGTTATACGCGGCCAGGTCCGGCTCTTGCCTGCTCTGGGTGGAAGCCAGACCGGCCCCGGCTTGGCCGGCCTGTATGGCCGCGACCGCGGCGACGGCTGCGATCAGCACTCGGCAGCTCATCGGCAATCCCTCCGATCAGGCACTGGCAGTGCGGGTGGCCAGCCGACGGCGGGCCGTCTGGTCCTCAGCAGTCGCGCCGCATCGCGAGCGCACGCGACTTTGAATGAGATCTGGGGCGCGGCCTGGCCCGGCCCCTACTGGCGCGGGCCGTAAAGGCGCGCAGACGCGGCGGGCCGTCCCTGGGCGCGGCCATCACCCGGTTCGGCCGTGAGGGCTACCGGTCCAACTCGACTGCCGGCATCGCTCGCGACGCGCGGGCCGGCAGTGCCGTCGCCTACGCCTACTTCCCTGGCAGGGAAGCCGTGTTCCTCACCGCGGCAGACGAGGACGCCAGCGGGGTCATTCGCGAAGAGCTAGCGGCCGCGGCTGCCGGCGCGGGCGCCAGGAATGCGCCAGTCATTTCTTCCGCACCATCGCTGACATGCTGGACAGGCACAGGGATAACCGGGCTCGTGGCGGCGCCAGCGGTCAGTTCGCGACCGCCGATCTCCCGCACCCGCGTATGGACGATCCCGATCTCACGGTCATGCATCTGCGCCTCCACAGGATCGCCCTGGTCTGCATCCCATGGTGGCCAGCGCCCCGGCCGGTGTCGTCAGCCTGGCGAATCGGTTTTCCCTCCAGCCTGCGCGTCAGCGGCCATGACCGGCTGCAACCCAGGATGTACTCCCCCCGCGGGTGCACTCAGCCGGCGTGACCAGCCGGTGGAACGCGAGCACGACTAGCTGTGCCCCGTCCCGGGCCGGTGGGGTCGCCCTGGGCAACCTCGGCTGCCCTGGCTGGCGCGCAGCGATGGCCAGGTCAGGACGGGACTCGCCGCGCACCCGGCCTGCTCCCCCGTCCGGGATGGCATCGCCCGGCACCCGGGCGGGCGGCCGCTGCAGTTGACGGCCGCTGGCGATCGCACCACGATGATGACGACCGTCACCGAGCAGGAGGGGACCCATGATCCTGATCAACATCACGATGCAGATCCGGCCCGAGAAAATGGACCAGTGGCTGGCCCTGGCCGACTCCTACGCCAAGGACGTCAACTCCGAGCCCGGCTGCTTGTTCTTCCAGTTCGCCCGGAGCCTTACCAGCGACAGCGAGTTCGTCTGCATCGAGGGCTTCACCGATGCCGATGCGGGCGCCGCGCACGTCAGGCAGCCCTATGTGAAGAAGTTCTTCGACACCGCACCGGACCTGGTGGCCGCCCAGCCGCAGATCATCTACATCGACACCCCGCATGACGGCTTCGGCCCGATGGGCGAGATCCAGCCGCGCTGACCGGCTGAGCACGCCCGCCCCGCCTCAGCTCAGCTCAAGCGGACACGGCGGCGGACACCGGCCGCCGCGGCCGGCTGTCCGGGGGAACTGCCCCCGGGCCGAGACAGCTCAAGCCCGGGCAATCCCGGCCGCCAGCAGGGGCGGGCGGACCGCCAGCAGGACAGCCAGGTACGTGCCGGCGCAGCCGGGTGCTGGCCGGGCAAGCCATCGCCGTGGCTGGATGCCGGGTTGCGTTCTGGACGCCGGGGTTGGGTGTTTACCGGCGGCGTATATTCAGTCGGCGCTTGGCGGCTGAGCGCCTAGGCTGCTGGGGTGGACACGGTACAGTCGCGGCAGCCCGAACTCGCCGACGTCGGGCGTCTCGCGCGGCGGCTTGTGTACCGGGCGGTGGACGCCGCGCGGACCGAGGACAAGCCGCTGCGGCGGTTGCTGCTTGACCACCTCGGTGCGGATGCGGAGGGCCTTCCGGCGGTGTCCGGGTCGTGGCCGTCGTATGAGCACGTGAACCTGCAGGCTGGGCTGGACGCCTGGCTGGCCGGGCCGGGCCGCCGGTTCGAGCTGCTGGGGATCGCGGGCGCCATGCGCGGCATGGACTACGGGATCGGCTTGCTGATCGCTGACCCGGGAGGGCACGGACTCGGTTCGGGCGGCGTCACCACGACCGCCCTGCCGGCAGGACCGGGCGGCGTGACGCGCAACTGCGTGCAGCACGGCCTCTACCTTGTCGACGATAACGGTGCCCGGCTCGCGCTTTTGGCGCACGCGCGTGAGCACGGCCCGTTTACCGAGGTGATCCTCGATGTCGCCGGGCCGGATATCAGCCGTATCGCGAGCACGCTGGAGGAGATCCGGTGGCTGGTCAGCGAGCGGAGTGTGTTCCGCGGCCAGGTGATCGCCTTCGGCGCCGAGATGCTGGGTTTCGGCCACCAGGTGCCGGTGACATTCTTGAACCGGCCTGCCGTCGGCCGTTCCGATGTGATCTTGCCGGACGGCGTTCTTGACGCTATCGAACAGCAGGTGCTCGGCGTGGCCAGGTACGCTGGGCGGCTGCGGGCCAGCGGCCAGCACCTCAAGCGCGGAGTCCTGCTGCACGGCGCGCCCGGCACCGGCAAGACGCACACCGTGCGCTATCTGCTCGGTCAGATGGACGGCGTGACGGCTGTCGTCCTGTCCGGCGGTGCGCTCGGCCGGATCAGGGAGGCCTGCTCGGTTGCGCGGACATTGCAGCCGTCCGTGGTCGTGATCGAGGACGTGGACCTCATCGGCGAGGAGCGGATGCCGCGGATGGGCCCGGTCATCGGGCACCATCCGCTGCTGTTCCAGTTGCTGAGCGAGATGGACGGGCTGGACTCCGACGTCGACGTGACATTCCTGCTCACGACGAACCGGCCCGAGATTCTCGAGCCCGCCCTCGCCGCCCGGCCAGGCCGGGTTGATCTGGCGGCGGAACTCCCCCTGCCCGACGCCTCCGCGCGTCGCCGGCTCGTCCGCCTCTACCAGGGCAACGTGATACTCGACCTTGCCGAGCCGGAGCAGGTGATCGAGCGCACCGAGGGCGTCACGGCCTCGTTCCTGAAGGAGCTCATCCGCAAAGCGGCGCTACTCGCGTGCCAGGACGGGACCGGCGACGAGGCCGCGGGCGGCGGCCGATCCGCCACGCAGACTGCTCTGGCCGCGTCCATCAGGGTCGCCGATCATCATATGGCGGCCGCCCTCGACCAGCTGCTCGACACCAAGAACCAGCTCACCAGGGTGCTGCTGGGCGGCACCCAGCCCGGCGATGCCCGGCCAGGTGAACCGCTTTCGGGACCGCCCCCAGTGCGGCCGCCGTGGCCGGCCGCACCATAGCGCCGACCGGGTGCATCAGTACCCTGTCCATCAGGTATGCCAGGTCGGCCGGGCTGGCGTCACCCCGCGCCACCGCGTCCTGGAGCAGGGGCAGCCACTCCTCCTGCAGATCCGGCGGCGCGTGCTGGGCCAGCAGCCAGGCCGCTGGGCGCCCGTCTCGCCAACCAGCCGATGGCCGGGCCACCCATGGTGGCCGACGATTTCCCGCAGCCGCGCTGTGTTGTGAGGACGCAACCGCGGGGTGATAGGTGAGCGTGAGGAGCACGTCGGATGAAGGCAGTGAGGTGCTGACATGACCGATCGGCAACCGCGTACCCGGGAGCAGCGCAGGGTCGACACGCTAGCCAAGCTGTCCGCGCCGGCCGCGGACGTATGGGTCGCGACCGCTACCGCGGATGCGGGCGGGAACGCCAGCTCCTATCTGGTGCCACTGTCCCTAGCCTGGCTCGATGAGCGGGTCGTGCTGGCCACCGAGGCGGACTCGGTCACGGCCAGGAACATCGTCAGCCACGGACGCGCCCGGCTTGGCCTGGGGCCGACTCGTGACGTGGTGATGATCGACGCCGAACTGGAACATGTCTACAGCCTGGCCGAGGTCCCGGCCGGTCTAGCCCGGCGGTATGCGATGCAAGCGGACTGGGATCCGCGCGCGTCGGGCGGCCAGATGCGGTTCCTGGTGTTGCGCCCGCAGCGGATCCAGGCCTGGCGGGAAGTTAATGAGCTGCCGGGACGCACCTTGATGCGTGATGGAGCGTGGATTACCTGAAGGCCGATCCGGGGATCTTCCCACGGCCGTGCGGAGCCGCGTCACGGGGCAGGATGTACCAAGCTCGTTCGGCTCTGATATTTCTCGTCACATGTGATTATCAGACGGGTCAGTTCCGTGCGGGACCGGATCCCTAGCTTGCGGTAGGTGCGGGTGAACGTAGTTGGCCATAGGAGGACCTGTGAGTAGCACCGCCGCAACCGCGGTGGGCGTTATCCAGCTGCTGTTGGCTGATGTCGACGGCACCCTGGTCACGCCGGACAAGGTGCTGACCGACCGGGCGGTCGGCGCCGTGCGCCGCCTCGGCACGGCCGGGATCCAGTTCGCCATCACCAGCGGCCGCCCCCCGCGAGGCATGGAAATGCTGATCGAGCCCCTCGACATCACCACCCCTATCGCCGCCTTCAACGGCGGGCTGCTGGTCGACCGGGACATGTCGGTTATCGAGCAGCGAGTGCTGCCCGAGGAGCTCGTACGGCCGGTGGCGGACCTGGTCGGGTCGTTCGGCCTCGATGTGTGGGTGTACCGCGGCCCGGACTGGTACGTGCCGGACCCGAAAGGCTCGCATGTGGCCCGGGAGTCCGCGACAGTGCGGTTCGAACCCAAGGTCATGACCAGCCTCGACGGGCTCACCAGCGACGTCGTGAAGCTAGTCGGAGTCAGCGACGACCTGGACGCGGTGGCCCGCGCCGCCTCCGCCGCGCACGACCGGTTCGGCGACCACGTGTCCGCCGCCCGTTCCCAGCCCTACTACCTCGACGTTACCCACCCGGACGCGAACAAGGGCGCGGTCGCCAGCTACCTGTCCGCGAGGTACATGATCCCGCCGGAGGCCATCGCCACGATCGGCGACATGCCGAACGACGTGCTGATGTTCGCCCGCTCCGGGCTGAGCATCGCGATGGGCAACGCCAGCCTCGAGGTGCAGCGCTCGGCCCGGCGGATCACCACCTCCAACGCCGACGAGGGCTTCGCCAACGCCGTCGAGAGGTTCGTCCTCCCGCCGAGCTCATAGCCCCTGCCTAGGTTCATGATTGCGTCTGCCCCTTTTCGTGGTCTGCGGCAAAGGCCCTGGTCAGTGCCTGACTTCTGGTTGCCGATTTCCCTCCCGGCGCTACCACTCCCCGTAGACCAGATGCGCGCGGGCGAGCCGGCGTGGAGTAGCCCTTGCCCTCTCGATCCGCGGCGACGGCACAGGGGGGCGCCGGGCCCCGTGTTCCGGGACCCTCGCCGCACGGGATCCCGTCCTGCTACCGCCGACCGCCGGGACCCACCCACAAACCCGATATACCGAACGGGCCGGGTTATCCGCCCAGTCCGAATGCCTCCGCCACCGCAGTGATTCCCGCAGTGTCGGCGAAGGGGAAGCTGAAGATCACTTCGTCAGCGCCGGCCTCGATGTGACCTGCGACCAGGCCGGGAATCTCGTGGGGCTGGCCGACGGTGAACCCGGCGATCTCCTCGGCTGAGCCGACCGCCGTCAGCATCTCGCGCGTCTCGGCCGTGTTCTGGCTGGACGTGGTGAGGATCAGCGGGGTCATCCAGGTCACGCCGACCTCGGCTGGATCCCGGCCCACCTCGGCGCAGTGGCGGTGCACCACGCTGATCTTGCGGACCAGCGTGCTGACGTCGCCCGTCACGTTGCACATGTCCGCGTAGCGGGCCACCAGCCGCAGCGTCCGCTTCTCGCCGCCGCCGCCGATCATGATCTTCGGCCCGCCTGCCTGTACGGGCCGGGGCAGGTTGCGGGCGTGATCGAGCCGGTAGTGAGCGCCGGAGAAGCTCACATCGTCGCCGGTGAACATGGCCCGGCAGACCTGAACCACAGTAGCCACTCCTCCCCGGGGCCCGCGGCGGCCCCGCGCACACCAGCAGCCCGCTCCTGCGATCAGGACGGCGAAGGCCGCATGCCATGCTCAATATCGCTAGCAACGGCTTCGTCGACCTCATCTGACCCTATAAGGGCCGGGCCTCTTCCCAGCTCAGCCCGGTAGCAGGACGCTCCGGGTGAGAGATTCCAAGCTCGGGAGAGGAGACCCGGCAATGTCTGTTTACGTCGGCATCG
>Ga0070699_100000153_pt1 | contig 65587 bp, 58 predicted proteins | sample KBSK1503metaG_FD_65473 | JGI IMG/M metagenome (GOLD analysis project Ga0070699, IMG submission 65473) | Corn, switchgrass and miscanthus rhizosphere microbial communities from Kellogg Biological Station, Michigan, USA - KBS K1-50-3 metaG | ecosystem: Host-associated > Plants > Roots >... | reverse complement strand
GCCTCCTGTGTGTAGGGAGTAACGTTGGCGCGTTCTCCCTTTCGATCGCACAGGAGGCCTTTCTGCTTCCGATCCACGACGCTACTCAACATTTATTTTCGGATTGGGGCTAAGTTCAGGCCTTTGTCAACCGAATTGAGCTCTGTATCAGCGGCGGGCCGAGTCGGCTCAGAAAAAATGATCTTGCCCCTGAATCCCTTTGGAAGGTCCGTCGGGTCAATCTGGATGTTCCCTATGGATCCATTGTGGCCTCAGCGCGCCGCGGACGTAGGCCCGGAGCGCTCGAAGGAGGGCCGCGTACGCAAGTCCCTGCGTCACGAGGCCCTCCCGCAGGAGAGTCGGTCACGAGACCCTTTGGGCGGCGGCGCCGCGTTGGCCGGGCGCTCAGGTACGAAGAAGGGGCGGCCTCGCGAGGGCGGTCCCTCCCCTTCGGGCGGATAGTGAGCGTGCCCGTGGACACCAGCTTGCCGTCAGCGTAGGCTTGGAAATGTGGCTCGTCAATTGGTTCGTGCGACGCCTACCATAGCTGGGAGCCGAGCGGTCCTGCTGAGCTTAGCCGTGACCATGCTGGTGGGCTGCAGCAGCACCCCGATCCCGCCCGCGCCCAGTGGACAAGGCCTCGCGGCCCGGTATCCGAATGACCTGGGCATCCAAGACGATCCAGCGGTGATATCGTTTGACCCGTTTGAGTCGGAGACTTGGTACAGAAACTGGAACGTGGACACGAAGCCGCTGAACGGCGATGTCGTCGGTGCTCCGGATCCGGCTGACGGATATATCCCGTTCCAGAACAACAGCCTCCGCGTCACGGTGCCCGGTGGTAGCACCGATGGCATCTCCGTGCTGCGACCCGTCAACAAGGTGCAGGAGATCTATTTCCGTTACTACCTGCGGTTCGGCAGGACGTGGCGAACGCTTGATGGCGGGAAGCTCCCGGGCATCACCGGGAACATCGGGACCTGCGGCTATGGCGGGGAGTCCTGTAGCGGGGCGGATGGCTGGTCAGCGCGTGGGGCTTTCGACGTGCTGGATATCCGAGGCCGGGTTCCGATCGGCTCCTACATCTACGACGGCGAAATGGTAGATCGAGGCGACAGCTACGGCACGCAGTATTGGTGGAGGGCCCTCGCTCGGGCTAGGTGGTATTGCGTGGAGCACTACGTCAAGCTGAACACCCCAGGTCAGCGCGACGGTATCTACCGGGGCTGGATCGACGGCGTACTGGTGTTTGAGAAGACCGACTTTGTCTTCCGGAAGGTCGCGGCTCTCACGGTGGAGTCGATCTGGATGAACGTCTACCACGGCGGTACCACGCCTGTGGACAGAACGATCCATCTCTACATCGACAACCTCGTGATAGCCACGACTTATATCGGGCCCATGTCAGCGGCCTTCCCCACTCGCGTGCCAATCCCGGCATTCCTCGGGCGAGGAGCTACTCGGCCACCATTGCATTCGACCCCGGCGGCCGCAACAGAACGGCGACGTCGAGCGGAGCCATCGGATCGATCAGGAGGAGTTCGGGGGCCGGCAGCGCATCCCGGACTTCGAGGTGAACGTTTCTCCCTCACCCTGCATGACCGCACACCGGCCGAACGACTTGCTGCGCTCCAGCCCCAATAGGGCCGCCTAGGCATCTCGTGTCTTCGCGTGCTCGATACGCAAGCTAGGGGGTGAGTCTTGACGAGGCCCAACAGGCCGACCACGCACCGTAAGAACAGGCAGGTCGCGGCGGGGAATCAACGGCTGAGTCTGAGTCGGCTCCTTGTCACGCCGAACGACGGGGGCGCAGCGAAAATGTAATTCCGTTCCACAATGGCGGAGGGTACGTTCAGGTTTGAGGAGCCGCCGGGCGGCTCGCCAAGACAAGCACAGAAGGAATTGGCTGGAGCACCGTTGGTGGTGGGTACGCGGAGGACTGTCGCTAGTGCCGTAGAAAAGCCCACTGCCCTGGGCCGATCAGCGCAGGATCCCGGTGTGGAGATCCGTATGGCTGCCCCTCCCACGCTTCAAGACCGGCGCGGTGGAGGTCCCGAGGGGGCAGTCTGCCTTGACACTGCCGTTGTCCCCGAAAGTCGACCTAGAGTCATCCCTTCCGGACGACTCAGCTCTCTCGATGCCTACCGTGGGTTCCTGATGTTGGTCTTGGTCTCCGGAGCCTACGACTCGTTCGGAGGCGGCTTTGGTTTCGAACGGGTTGCCGGGCACTTTTCCAGCAACTCGGTGTGGCACTTCCTTGCTACTCAATTTACCCATGTGGCGTGGCGTGGGTGCTCCTTCTGGGACCTCCTCATGCCGGCCTTCGTCTTCATCGTCGGCGTCGCAATCCCCTATTCCTATGCCGCGAGGCGCGCACGCGGATACTCCGACAGACTGCTCACTTTGCACACTCTCTACCGCTCCGCTGCATTCCTTCTGCTCGGCGTTGTCGGTCTCAGAATTCTTGAAAACCTGGTGCTACTCCGATGGCCTAGCCGACTCGATCCAAACTTCGTCAGTATCCTCCCGCAACTGGGCTTGGGGTATGCCCTTGTATTCTGTCTCGTCGGGAAAACCTGGCGAGTCCACGTTCTGGCCGCCGTGGGACTTCTGGCAGGCTACTGGCTTGCCTTTGTTCGCTATCCTCTTCCAAGCCCGAGCTTCGACTATTCAGTTGTAGGAGTGCCCGCTGACTTTGAACATTTCACTGGGTTCTTCGCCCACTGGAATAAGAACAGCAATATGGCCGCTGCTTTTGACCGCTGGTTTTTGAATCTCTTGCCGCGATCCACACCCTTCCTCTTTCACGCCAATGGAGTCGCCACGCTGAATTTCATTCCCACGATGGCGACGATGATATTCGGGCTCATGACGGGGGAGTATCTTCGTAGCCCGGCCAGGTCAATCGAACAATTCACCAGACTCATTGTGGCGGGGTTCGCGGGCGTCGGCGCGGGTGTTCTCCTGGATCTCACGCTATGTCCTGTCGTCAAAAGCCTCTGGACGCCATCGTGGGTCGTCTACAGTACAGGGTGGACGCTCTTGATATTCGCCGTGTTTTTCTGGGTGATTGAGGTACGAGGCCGCCGCCGCTGGGCTTTTCCTCTGCTGGTCGTGGGAATGAACGCCCTGACGGCGTATTGCCTCGCGAATATTGCCGACTATTGGATCGGCGCAGTGTGGGCGAAGCTGTTGTTCGCGCAGGGTCTGTTCAGCGGCGTCTACGGGCCCGTCTGGAAATCGCTTGCCCTGATGCTGTCAGTATGGGTGGTCTGCCTCGTCCTGTACCGCCGGCGGATCTTCCTACGAATCTAAGAAGCTACCGGAGCCTCGCGGCTCTGTCGTCCCGGTAGTTCGAGAGTCTGTTCCCGCGGATGAAGAGCGGGTTCACGTAGGTCCGCTCGGTCCCGGTGTGCAGATTAGTAGCCAGCGCGAACGGCCCTGCAATGACAGACTATTTCGATCTCTTCAAGGATGTAGACTACCCCGACGGTGGCGACCCCAAGGTACGGCCAAGAAGCCCAAATGTGCGCCTAATGTACGCCTAAATGGGGCTTGGAGTCCGATAGGGCAGCCAGCCATTCCTGCCCTTGGTCTTTCTTGCTCGGTTCGAATACCCAGACGCCTTGCGTGCTTTTGGGGGCGAGCCCGAGGACATCGCCTGGCGACGTGCAGGCGCGGTTTGGACGACTCTTCGGCTACGATGACCCCGCCATGAAGCCTGCGCACTCGGGAGGCTGGTCTCATACGCTCCCGCGGATCGAAGCGCACCTGGCACTTCCCGGGCTCAAGATGACCAACGCGTTGAGGCGGAGGATCGTCGTGGCGGGGGTGGCTCTCGTGGCGAGCCTGACGGCCGGGACAGCCCCTGTGCGGGAGTTCACCTCCGAGAAAGGGCCTTTCCGCGTCGTGATCCTCGTCGAAGGGCTGGAACGTCCATGGAGCCTCGCGTTCCTTCCTGACGGGGATTTGCTCATCACCGAGCGGCCTGGCCGTCTACGAGTGGTTCATGCCGGGAAGCTTGACCCACAGCCCGTGGAAGGAGTGCCCGAAGTGGTGGCATATGACCAGGGCGGTCTGCTCGACGTGGCGCTCCACCCGCAGTACGCGACGAACGGGTGGTTGTATCTCTCCTACGTGGCGGGCGGGGAAGGTGGGATTGGCACCGACGTCCTGCGCGGTCGCCTCCGAGGCCACTGTCTCGAAGATGTGCACGTGATTTTCCGTATGCAACCGAAAACCGGCAAGGGTCACAACTTTGGATCGCGACTCCTGTTTGACCGGGACGGGTACCTCTACGTGACGCTAGGGGATCGGGGCGAGCGAGACCACGCCCAGCGGCTCGCTGACGACCTCGGGAAGATCGTGCGGCTGCACGACGACGGGCGCGTCCCGAACGACAACCCGTTCGGCGGGCGCCCGGGTGCCCGGCCCGAGATCTTCACCTACGGTCACCGGAACGTCCAGGGCCTCGCGCTCCATCCCTGGACCGGCGTGGTCTGGGCCCACGAGCACGGCCCGCAGGGCGGCGACGAGGTGAACGTGATCCGCGCCGGCACGAACTATGGCTGGCCGGTGATCACCTACGGCCGCGAGTACGACACGGGGGAGCCGATCGGCGAAGGGACCCAGAAGGCTGGTCTCGCGCAGCCGGTCCACTTCTGGGCACCCGTGTCGATCGCGCCATCCGGGATGGCGTTCTACGACGGCGACCGCTTCCCGCGCTGGCGCGGGGATCTCTTCATCGGCGCGCTTCGGGGCCAGATGCTCGTGCGCCTTGAACTGGACGGGGAGAAGGTGATACGGGAGGAACGGTTGCTGCAGAAAGTGCTCGGTCGCATCCGCGACGTCCGGGTCGGGCCGGACGGCCTCGTCTATCTGCTCACCGATTCGAAACAGGGCATCCTTGCCCGACTAGAACCCTTGTCACCCTAGCCGATTCCCGGGCCGGACGGCTCGGCGCGTCGGGCAGACCGGTGGAGTCATCGGCGCACGGAACAAGGCCCTCAGCCGTCACCTCTTCGGATCGGCCGCCCGGCTGATACTGGAGCGTGCGACCGGCCCCCGCGGGCCCGATTGCGAGTGCCGCCCGGACCAGAGGGGCGAGGATTGCCAGCACGAGGATGGCCAGGGCGGCGGTCGTGCGCGGGCGGGTGGCGTTCCTGGCCGCCTTTAGGATACGCTGCCCCCGAGTTGTTATGGCGGACCAGCCACCAGAGGTTCCGATCGTCCTCGGAGAGCCGGACTTCCGCCTGATGCTCGCCCGGGAAGTGCAGCGCGCCACGCGGTACCAGGACTTCCTTTCCCTGTTCCTCGTACGCCTTGGCCTCCCCGGCGGGTCGGACCCCGCGCTGCGGGCCAGCGTCGCGCGCAAGCTCGTCGAGCTGCTGCGCGGTTCCGATCTGGTGGGTGTGGTCGGGGAGGACATCGCAGTGATCCTCGTGCACACCCCCGACACGGACGCGATCGGCATCACCGAGCGCATGCAGCGCGCTCTAGAGGAGTTCGTCCTCTCCGTGCCGCGCGGCGGTCAATCCGACCCGGTCACCGTGCAACTGGCCCTCGTGGCGTTCCCGGGCGACGCCACGAGCGATGAGGCGCTCTTGGCCCGGGCCCAGGCGCGACTGCCGAAGTTGTCGTGACCCGGCAAGTCGGTTAAGATCCCCGCGGATCCCTTCTGAGGAGGCGCTGGATGGCTCTCTACATGGTGGAGCGGGATCTCGGGGTGGTCTCGCCGGATCAGCTCCGCCTCGACCAGCGTGCGATCGCGTCCGCCTGCAGTCAGCTCAACGAGCGCGGCACGCGGGTCCGCTACATCAACAGCGCGGTCGTGCCCACCGACGGCCGCGCGCTCGACCTGTTCGGCGCGCAGAGCCCCGAGGCGGTCAAGGAGGTGCACGCGGTTGCCCACGTCGCGTACCTCCGCATCATCGAGATTCTCGACCTGACCCCCGGCTTCCTGCCCGCGGCCAGGTCCCGTTCCCGGCATTCCCCGAAGAAAGGGATGGATGACACTATGACGGATTCCGCGCCACCGGAGCTCGCGCGATGGCTTGCCGACGGCCAGCGCTTTTTCAGCCTGTGCCTCGAGCTGGTCGAGAAGGCGAATCGTCTCCAGGCCAAGGCTGCCACGCTGGAAGCCGAGAACGAGATGCTGCGGGAGGAGGTCGCCCGGCTCCGCCACAAGGTGGATCTGCTGCAGACCGAGCGGGCCGACATGGTGGCCGTGTTCAACGACCTCGCGGGGCACGTCACCCAGGTCGTGGACCACATTCTTCAGAAGTCCGAGAACGGCGAAACGGAGAAGGGGCAGGCCTAACGCTCTGCCGAGTCAGTGTAAATCTTACTCCGGCTCGGTGTAAGTTCTACCGCCCGTCGAAGTGGTTCGAACCTGACGTCGCACGTTGATGGCGAAACACGGGTCCCGCGTCCGTACGTTAATCTCTTAACTTTCCTGGGCGAACACGCACGTGGTTGACCGCAGACCGGGCTCTTCTGCTAGTTCAGGCCTTCCAATCGAGCGGGCGCCTCGTCGGAGAAGTGGCTATGCACCTTTTCCGTTCACACCGCGCTCGCCGAGTCGCCGGCAGGCAGGTCTTCGTCGTCGCCGCGACCGTTCTGGGCCGCTGTCGCGCCCCAAGCAGTGGGAAAGACTCGATGTTTCTGATGGACCGCCTCAGGGCGCCTTGCCGATCGTCAGAGTCGAGAGAGTGAAGCGCGAGTCATGATGAAGCGGACAGCATACTTTGTTCGTACCGGGCGCAATGCTTGCGCCACCCCGGGGTCGCCTGTAAGTACGCACCCTGATTACAATTGTATTAGTGAGTGGCGGTTCAGTTGCCCTCAGTTGCCCCACCAGGTCGAACAGTGGCGTACTAGGAATAGGTTTTCCTAATAGTTGAATTGCGATTCCGTGTGCGAATGGCCACTATCACTCGCGATTTCAACGAGTTATGAATCTGTCGAGAGCGTTGGGTGGCACCTCTTTTGCTGTAGCTGGCGAACTCAATCATATGCCGACGATTTCTAGGACAATGCGTCAAAGGACTCCCGAATGAGAAAGAGACACGTATTGATTGCCGGGACCGAGGCCGTGGCTCTTCGGCACCTCCAGAGCCAGCTCAGCGATTGGGGATACCAATCCGTGGTCTCTACCACCGTGGAGGCGTGTCTGGCCGAGTTCGCCCAGAAGCAGTTCGATTTCTGCCTCCTCGACCTCACCCTCAACGTCACCGAGATCTTCCGTAGACTCAAGACCCACGGGGGATCGCCGGGGTCGATCATCGTCCTGGCGGAGGATCGCGACGGTGAGCGCACGGCCGCGGCCGCCTCACTAGGCGCCGACGATTTCCTCCAGAAGCCCTTCACGGCCGACGACCTCGATAACGTCATCAAGAGCGCTCTCGCGCGCCCGCGCCGGCACTGGGAGCGCGCAGACGACGATTCCAGTGCCCGCCTGCAGGCGGAGATCGGTCTCTGGCGCAGCGCCAAGATGCGCGAGGTCCGCGAGATCATCCTCCAGGCCGCGCGCGTTGACGTCACGGTGCTCATCTGCGGCGAGACGGGCACCGGCAAGGACCTGGTGGCCCGCGCGATTCACGACGAATCCGTGCGGCAGAGCGGTCCATTCGTGAAGGTCAACTGCGCGGCGGTCCCCCGCGAGCTCCTGGAGAGTGAGCTGTTCGGGCACGAGCGCGGGGCCTTCACTGGCGCCCACCAGCTCAAGATCGGCAAGTTCGAGGCCGCGGACCGCGGCACCATCTTCCTGGACGAGATCGGGGATCTTCATCCCGCGCTCCAGGGCAAGCTGCTGCACGTCCTGCAAGACGGTCAGTTTTCGCGTGTCGGCGGCCGATCCACGATCAAGGTGGATGTCCGTGTCCTCGCGGCCACCAACCAGGATCTCGAGCAGGCGGTGGCGGCGGCTCGCTTCCGCGAAGACCTCTACTACCGCCTGAACGTGATCCAGATCATGGTGCCGCCGCTCCGCGAGCGGCTGGACGAGATTCCCGTCCTGGCCGAATACTTCATGGAGCGCTATTCCCGACTCTTCCGCCGGGAGAGCATCCCGCTGCCCACCGAGACCGTCCAGCGCCTCATCCAGCATCGCTTCCCGGGCAACGTGCGAGAGCTCGAGAACATGATCAAGCGCATGATCGTGCTCGGCGACCCGCTGCTCCGGCGGAGCCCCCTGCCCGGTCCGACGGCTGAGGAGCACGGAGCGAGCCGGACGCCCAAGAGCACGACGGTTTCCCTGAAGGACATCGGGCGCCGCGCCGCCCAGGTCGCCGAGCGAGAGGCCATGCTGCAGGCCCTCGAGCAGACGCAGTGGAATCGCGTCCGCGCGGCCAAGCTCCTCGACATCTCGTACCGAGCCCTGCTCTACAAGATCAAGGACGCGGGTCTCGATCGCGAGCGCCGGAGCGCGTACCGGCCGTGAGCGCCGATACGCTGAGGGGCTTCGACGATCCGGAGTCGACTCCACGGGGTGCGGGGCTCGACCGTCTCCGAACGGTCTGGCGCCGGCGGAAGTGGCTCGGGATCCTCGTGTTCATCGTGCCGTTGACCGCCGCGGTGGCAATGATCATGGCGCTTCCCGATCTCTACGAGTCCACCGCCCTCGTGCTGGTCGACCGCCAGCAGGTGCCGGAAGCCTTCGTCCGGCCTACGATCACCAGCGAACTCGAGATCCGACTTCACAGCATCAGCCAGGAGATCCTCAGTCGGTCGCGGCTCGAGGCGCTCGTCGCCCGAATGGGCCTGTATCCCGACCTCAAGGACCGGGCTCCGGTCGATGAGGCCGTCAACCGCCTGCGGCGGGACATCCGGCTCGAGTTGAAGGGCGCCGAATCGGGCGGGCGCGGATCCACGACGGCCTTCGCCCTCTCGTACCGCGGCGCGGATCCGCAGACCGTGGCGGTTGTGACCAATACGGTGGCCTCCTTCTACATCGAGGAGAATCTGAAGGCGCGCGAGCGTCAGGCGACGGGCACGGCGGAGTTCCTGCGGGTGCAGCTCGTCGACGTCAAGAAGCGGCTCGACGAGCAGGAAGCTCGGAATAGCGAGCTACAGCGACGGTACCTGGGTGAGCTCCCGCAGCAGATGCAGGGGAATCTGGCAGGCCTCGAGTCCCTCAATGCCCAGCTCCGGATGAACAACGACAGCATGGTGCGACTGCTTGAGCGCCGCGATCAGCTTGCGACTCAGCTCGAGGTGGCCAGGGTCGAGGGCGGTGCGGAAGAGAGTGACGAGATGCGTCTGGCGCGGCTCCGCCGAGACCTGATCACGCTGCGGATAAAGTACACCGACCTGTGGCCCGACATCATCCGTATCAAGGATGAGATCGCTCGACTCGAGAAGCAGGTCGCGGAGCCGAAGCCCAAGGCGGAGCCGAGGAAACCGGTACCTCTCACTCCGCAGGCGCTGCGCATCCGCGAGCAGCTCCAGCAGGCGGAGACCGAGCTAAAGCTGGCGAAGGCCGACGAACAGCGCCTCAAGCGCGGTATCGAGGGGATTCAGGCCCGGCTCGACAATGCGCCCAAGCGCGAGCAGGAGTACCTGCAGGCCACGCGCGACTATCAGGGCACGAGGGAGCTCTACCAAACCCTCACGAAGCGTTTCGAGGAGGCGCAGCTCGCCGAAAGCATGGAGCAGCGGCAGAAGGGCGAGCAGTTCCGCATCCTGGATTCCGCCGTGCCCGCCTCGACGCCGACCGCCCCACGCCGGTCGCGGCTCCTGATAATAAGCTTCGCGCTATCGCTGGCTCTGGGCGCGGGGGCCATGGTCCTGGCCGAGGTGCTCGACACGTCGTTCCACTCGGCCGCCGAGCTACGGGCGTATACCACGGTGCCGTTGCTGGTGAACATTCCCCGGATCATCACCGAGGGCGATGCCCGGCGGGGGTGGTGGCGGTTCCGGCTCGCTACCGTGGGGGTGGTGGCTGGCCTGGTCCTGGTCGCCGCATTGTCGTATTTCATTGCCCACGGGAATGAACAGCTCGCCCAGCTGCTCTCGCGTGGCGGCAGAGCCTAGACGGCCGTGGCCATCTACCTGAGCTTCTACGGGCTCGAGCGGGAGCCGTTCGGGGTCACCCCGGATCCGGACTTCCTCTTCATGAGCCCGGGGCACCGTGAGGCCCTCGCCCAGCTCCTGTACGCGATTCACGAGCGGAAGGGCTTCATCCTCCTGACCGCCGAAGTGGGCATGGGGAAGACCACGCTGCTCCAGTCGCTCCGCAATGAGCTCGACACCACCACCGCCCTCGCCTACGTCTCCAATTCGATGCTGCCGTTCCAGGGCATCCTCGAGTACATGCTCGAGGAGTTCGAGATCGAGAAGCCTGCCGACTCCTCCCACGCTCAAAGGCTCGTTGCACTCCAGAACTTCTTGCTCGAGCGGCACCGCGCCGGCCAGAACACGGTGCTGATCCTGGACGAGGCCCAGAACCTCTATCCCCAGACGCTCGAGCAGATCCGGCTGCTCTCCAACTTCGAGACCACCAAGGAAAAGATTCTCCAGATCGTCCTGGTCGGGCAGCCGGAGCTGCAGGCCCGGCTGGAGATGCCCGAGCTGCGCCAGCTGAAACAGCGCATCGGGATGCTCTGCACCATTCCGCCGATGACACTGATGGCAACGCGGAACTACGTGCGGACTCGGCTCCGGATGGCCGGGGCGAGGGACGCCGGCCTCTTCACCGACGAGGCCTTGAGCCGTATCGCGAGCTACGCGGGTGGTATCCCGCGCATCGTGAACACGGTGTGTGACCACTGCCTCCTGATCGGATACGCCGACCAGACGCGACGCATCGATCCTGCTATCGTCGAGCAAGCGGTTTCCTACCTCCAGGCGGGAGTCCGGCCTCAGGCACAGCGGCGGCAGCGGCGCGCCCGGGGGCGGAGTCTTCGCCGGAAGCCCGCCACGATCTCTCCGCTACGCTGGGGACTGATCGGTATGTCTGCCGCCCTCGTTGCCGGCCTGGCCGCTCTGGCCGTGACGCACCCTGGGTTGGTGCCAACGGCCTTCGATTCCTCGACCTCGTACCTGACTGACCTCGCGCGGACCGTCCGTGATCTTGTGACGAGATGAGCAAGTTCGCGAAGGCGCTCGAGCAAGCCCAGCGCGAGCGCGCCCTACGAGCCCAGCCCGTTCCGGCTCCGCCGCCACCGCGCGCCTCATCCTCGGAGCCGCTGGTCGCACCGCCCCCGTCCAGGCCGGCCCCGCCAGCTTCGCCGCCCTCCAGTCCGACCCCGAGGAGGATTCCCGCGCCGCGCCGCCGCGGCACCGTCCCGACCGAGGAGGTGGACAGCCATCTCGTCAGCCTCGTGGCCCCGGCGGGTCTCGAAGCGGAGCAGTACCGCGCGCTCCGGCACGTGGTCGAGCAACGACACAAGGACGGCGACATGTCCGTGATCGCCGTCTCGAGTCCCGGTGTCGGCGACGGCAAGACCACGACCGCGATCAACCTGGCCGGGGCGCTGGCCCAGGCCTCTGATGCCACCGTGCTGCTCGTCGAGGCGGACCTGCGGCGGCCGTCGATCGGACGCCTCCTCGGGTTCGAGGATTCGCACGCCGTGGGCCTGGTGGACGCCATCCTGGATCCGCGGCTGACCTTGGCGGACATCGTCCAGCCGCGTCCGCCGTACAACCTGAGCGTCGTCCTTGCGGGACAGACCCCCGCCAGCCCCTACGAGGTCCTGCAGTCACCCCGGCTCGGCGCTTTGCTCGACGAGGCCCGGCAGCAGTACCGCTACATCGTGCTGGACACCCCGCCGCTGGCTCCCGTCCAGGATTGCCGGGTCGTGGCCCGGTGGGTGGACGGCATCGTGCTCGTCGTGGCGGCCGACCGGACGCCCCGCGCTCTCCTGGAGGCGGCGCTCGACACCCTGGAGCCCGGGAAGGTTCTCGGCCTCGTCTTCAACGGGTACGATCATCTCTTCTCGCGCCGCCACCGGAGTCATTACGTCGGGTATTACGCGGAGTCGGAAGCCCAGGAAAAGGGCGGCGCGTTCTCCCGGGCCACGAAGAAGGTCGGTGCCCTGTTCAGCCGCGGCAACGGTGCCGCCGTGAGGAATCGGCGCGGCCGGGACGGGTCGCATTGAGCCTGGCGGTCATCGAAGGCCTCGTTCTCTTCCTGGCGGTATGCGGGAGCATCTACGCCTGGGGCCACGTGCTGTTCGTGGACTGGCTCGACGTCGCGAAGATGCTCGGGCAGGCCGGGGCCGTCTCCCTGTGCTGCATCGTCGCGTTCTACTACAATGACCTCTACGACCTGCGCGTGGTCAGGAGCTTCAGCCTGTTCGCGTCCCGGCTCCTGCAGTCCTTCGGCGTCGCCCTTATCCTGCTGGCGGGTTTCTTCATGCTCTTCCCGGAGGCCGGTATCGCCGAGGCCCCGTTCGTCTCCAGCCTTCTCGTGAGCGCCGGACTCCTCGTTCCGCTCCGCGCCATCGGCTACACGATCATGCGTCGGCGGGCCTTCGCGGACCGGGTCCTGGTCCTCGGCACCGGACCTCTCGCTCGACGGATCATCCAGGAGATCGAGTCCAGGCCGAACTTCCGCTACGCCATCACCGGCGTGGTCGAGGAAGGTAACGGCGTCGACGCGACCGGGCTTCCCTACCCGGTTCTGGGGCCGCTCGAGCGGCTCGACAAGATCCTCGAGGACGTGAAGCCCGATCGCTTGATCGTTGCCCTCACGGAGCGGCGCGGCCGGATGCCGATGGGCCAGCTGCTCGAGTGCGGCGCCCAGGGAATCCTCGTCGAGGACGGGTTGCGTACGTACGAGTCCTTCACCGGGAAGCTGCCGATCGAGGCGCTGACCCCGTCATTTCTCGTCTTCTCGGGCGTCTTCCGGAAGTCACGGCTCCAGGTGGCGTGGCGTCGCGTCTCGAGTCTCCTCGCGGCGCTGGTAGGACTGCTGGTGACCGCCCCCCTGATGGTCGTCATCGCGATCGCCATCAAGCTCGACTCGCGCGGCCCCGTCTTCTACATCGATGAGCGGGCCGGCCTGAAGGGCCGTCCCTTTCGACTCGTCAAGTTTCGCACCATGCATCCGCCGGCGCCTGGGCAGAACCTCAGCGCATCGGTGTGGGGCCGGGACGATATCACCCGCGTCACGCGGGTGGGAAGAACGATCCGCCGGCTGCGCCTCGACGAGATCCCTCAGTTCTGGAGCATCCTGAAGGGCGACATGGATCTGGTGGGGCCACGGCCCGAGATCCTGTCCAACGTGCAGGCCATGACCGAGCAGATTCCGTACTACGCGCTCCGTCACTCCGTACGCCCCGGGCTCACTGGCTGGGCCCAGACGCGCTTCGGCTATTCCGTCAGTCTAGAGCAGGTCACCGAGAAGATGCGCTACGATCTCTTCTATATCAAGCATATGTCCGTCTGGCTCGACCTGCGGATCCTCGTGGATACGGTGAAGATTGTCTTGTTCGGCCGCGGGGCCAAGTAGACGCGGGGCAATCGTGAGTGTGATCGAGGTTTTCTTCTGGGTGTCCGTTCTCCTCGTCCTGCACACGTATCTGCTGTATCCCCTGCTGCTCGTCGTCGCGTCCTCCGCGGTCCAGACGTGGCGGGACCTGCGGTATCTCCACTCTCGCGAGGAGCGGCGGCGGACTCTGCGGGACCCTCTCCCGCTGCCGGGCGTGTCGCTGATCATCCCGGCCTACAACGAGGCGCGCCACCTGCCGGACAAGCTCGAGAACCTCCGGGCGCTCGACTACCCGTCTGAGCGGCTTCAGATCATGTTCGTGTCGGACGGCTCCACGGATTCCACCAATGACATTCTCCGCAGCGCGGAGAGCGACGTCCTGGAGGTGGTGTACCTGCCCGCGCGAGGAGGGAAGTCCGCCGCCCTCAACCAAGCGGTGGCCGGCTCGCGCCACGAGATCGTCGTCTTCTCCGACGCCGCCACGCTTTTCGCCCGAGACGCGGTGAAGAAGCTCGTGCGTCACTTCGCCGACCCCCGGGTCGGGGTGGTATGCGGGGCGCTTCAGTTCCGAGCCAGTGCGGAGTCGCGGCAGACAGAGGGAGTCTACTGGGGTTATGAGTCGATGATCCGGCTCATGGAGTCCCGCCTCGGCGTCACCCTGTCGGGTAGCGGCGCCATCTACGCCCTTCGGCGGCAGTGCTTCGTGCCTCTCGCGGCGGATACGTTGGTGGAAGATCTGGTGGTGCCGATGAATGCCCGAGTGTTGGGCTTCCGAGTCCTGTATGACCCCGAGGCCAAGGCCACGGACTTCGCCGCCTCCACGGTGGCCGGCGAGTTCGCCCGACGCGTACGAATCGCCACCGGCAGCTTTCAAGTTCTGGGGAGGCTGCTCCGGGCCCCGCTGGGCGCGGGCACCAAGTTCGCGTTCCTATCTCACAAGGTTCTGCGCTGGCTCATTCCCTTTCTGCTGATCGGCATGCTGCTGGGCAGCGCCGCGCTGTGGCAGGCACCGTTCTACCGAGCGCTCTTCCTTGGGCAGTTGCTCTTCTATGCCTGGGGCGCTCTTGGCTATGTGCTTCGCTCACGTGTGCAGCACGTCCGATACGTGCTTCTGGGCTATTATCTGGTCGCGATGCACTTGGCATTCCTGGTCGGCTTCGTGCGATTCCTCTTCCGCCAAAATGAGGCTGGATGGCGGCGCGTGAGCTGATGGTGCCCGCGGATCGGTTGTATCCACCGCGCTCGGCATGAGGCCTCGTCTTCTCGAGCTCCTAGCCTGCCCCGCCTGCAAGGGAAGTCTCGCCCTGCGCACGGATCGCGGCCATGGCGACGAGACGGTGACCGGGACTCTCTCCTGTGCGCCCTGTCGCGCCATCTACCCGATCGTGGCGGGCATCCCGAGGTTCGTGGCGAGCGACGGCTATGCTGAGAGCTTCGGAGACGAGTGGCACCGGTTTCGAACAGTGCAGCTCGACTCTGCGAACAGGACGCGGGAGTCCGAGGTCGGGTTCGCCCTCAAGACCGGCCTGGGATCTGACGACGTCAGAGGGCGCCTGGTCATCGACATCGGCGTCGGGGCCGGCCGGTACGCTGAAGTCATGGCGCGGTGGGGCGCCGAGGTCGTGGGGATCGATCTCACGCGGGCGGTGGACGCGGCCGCCGAGAATCTGCGAGGCCAGCCGATGGTCCACCTGGTCCAGGGCGATATCTTCGCCCTACCATTCCGGGCTGAGACCTTCGACATCGGCTACTCCATCGGGGTGCTTCATCACACTCCGGATACCGCGGCGGCATTTCGACATGTTGCGGCCCTGGTCAAGAGGGGCGGGCAGCTCGCCGTGTACGTGTATCAGGCCGCGGGTCTCGCGCACTACTTCTCCGATGCGTTCAGGGTTGTCACCACGCGCTTGCCGCGCTCCCTCGTGTACTATGCTTCGACCGTGGCGATCCCGCTCTACTTCCTCCATGTGCTGCCGGTCATCGGTCGTGTGTCGCAGGCGGTGCTACCGACGAATATTCATCCCGACTGGCGCTGGCGGTGGCTGGACACGTTCGACTGGTATACTCCGAAGTATCAGTGGAAGCACCACTATCCGGAGGTTCTCCGCTGGTTCCGGCAGAGCGGCTTCAGCGACCTCTATGTCTCGGACGAGCCCATCTGCGTTCGTGGCCTGAAGGTCTCGAGCCCGTGAGCGAGCCAGCTCGTGTCTCGGTGCGTGGTCTCTCCAGCCCGTCGGCACACACCGTCGGTTATGGCGGCTTGATACTCTTCACCATCCTTATGTACCTCCGCCCCAACGACCTGCTGCCGATCGGCACCTTCCCGATCTTGAAGATCTTGACTATTGGCACCCTGGCCGCCTTCTTCATCGAGCGACTCGGCCAGGGCGGTCCCCTCTCCGTCATGCCCAGACCGTTCAAGTACCTCCTGGTCATGGCCGGCCTTGCGATCGTGTCAATCCCGGTGGCCCTCGACCCGGCGGCCAGCTTTGGCGGCTTCATCGACCAATTCCTGAAGATCCTGCTCGTCTTCTTGCTCATGATCAATGTCGTGAGTTCCTTCCGTCGCCTGCGGTTGATGATGGAGGTCACGGTCCTGTCCGGCGCCGGCGTGGCCCTGCTCACTCTCTTTCAGTACGTGCAAGGCAAGAATCTGGTGGAGGGATCCCGGGCGGCCGGCGCGCTCGGCGGTATCTTCGCAAATCCCAACGATTTCGCGTTGGCCATGAATGTCTTGCTTCCCATCGCGGTCGGCCTGGCTCTCAGCCGCCCCAGCCCCGTTGCCAAGCTCTTGTATCTCGTCTGCTCCGCGTTGCTCGCGGTCACCACCGTGGTGACGTATTCACGGGCCGGCTTCCTGACGATGGCCATCGCCGGCGCGTTCTTCCTTGTCAAGGTCGGTCGACGCTACCCAACGGTGTGGGTTGTGGGGGCACTGACGGCTGCCCTGCTCTTCGCCTCCAGTCCCGGCCGGGTCCTCACCATCTTCGACGCGGCGGGCGGCGATGCCACGGCGGCCGAGAGCGCCGCGACCCGCTGGAGCCTCGTCATGCGCAGTCTCGAAGTGGCGGGAGCCAATCCAGTGCGCTGGCTGTTCGGAGTGGGCATGGACAACTTCCACATCGTCTCCCACAAGGAGCTGGTCAACCACAATGCCTATCTTCAGGTATTCAACGAGGTCGGCCTGCCGGCCCTGATCTTCTACATCCTCTTCCTCGCCAGCGTCTTCAAGATCACGGCCCTCATCACCAAGCGCTATCAGCGGGTGCGCGGATACCGTCAGGTCTGGCTCATGGCGGCCGCCATCCAGACCTCGCTGGTGGCGTACTTGGTCGGGAGCTTCTTCGCCTCGGTCGCGTACCTGTGGTACGTCTACTATCCGGCCGCGTTCGCGGTGTGTCTCCAGCAGCTCCTGGCGCGCGCCGGGCGGCAGCCCGCGCAGAGTGAGGTCACGCCCCGTGTGTGGTATCTACGGCGCGTTCAGCACTGACGCCGAGCGCCCGATTCGGGCCGACGTCCTGGAGCGGATGGCCCACGCCCTGGCCCACCGAGGCCCGGACGGGGGCGGCCGTCACCTCGCCGGCTCATTCGGTATGGGAATGTGCCGCCTCAGCATCATCGATCTCACGGGCGGTGACCAACCCATGTCCAACGAGGACGGCACCGTCTGGGTCGTCTTCAACGGCGAGATCTACAACTACCGGGAGCTCACCGCCGACCTGATCGCCCGGGGGCATCGTTTCGCGACGGCCTCGGATACGGAGGTACTGGTCCATCTCTACGAAGAGTACGGCGAGCGCTGCGTGGAGCCGCTGCGCGGAATGTTCGCGTACGCCATCTGGGATGGAGCCCGCCGGGAGCTCCTCCTGGGTCGCGATCGTCTCGGGATCAAGCCGTTGTTCTATGCGGCCACGCCAGCTGGATTCCTGTTCGGCTCCGAGCTCAAAGCGCTCATCCAGAGCCCCTGGCTTTCGCCGCGCCTCGACCGTCGTGGCCTGACCGCCTATCTGCAGTACGGCTACGTGCCGGACCCTCTCAGCATCCTGGATGGGGTGGCCAAGGTCCCACCGGGCCACACCCTCAGCATCCGTTCGGGGCGCCCCGGCGTGCCTCTCCGTTATTGGCAACCGACCGGCCACTTCAAGGCCGAGGCGGCGGCCGGCGGTGAGGCTCAGATCGCGGAAGACCTGTGGGAAAGGCTCGAAGAAGCCGTCCGCTTCCATCTCGTCAGTGATGTGCCGGTGGGAGCCTTCCTCAGCGGGGGGGTGGATTCCACTGCGGTCGTGTCGATCATGGCCAGGGCTACCCGTCGGCCCATCAAGACCTTCTCGGTGGGATTCCGCGAGGATCGGTACAACGAGCTGCCCCACGCTCGCCAGGTCGCCCAGGCCTACGGCACCGAGCACCACGAGCTGCTCGTCGAGCCCAACGACCTCAAGGTCCTCGAGGAACTGCTGTCCAGCTTCGACGAGCCGTTTGCAGACTCCTCGGCCATCCCGACCTACCTCGTCTCTCGACTCGCGAGACAGCATGTCAAGGTCGTTCTGTCCGGCGACGGCGGGGACGAGCTGTTCGCCGGGTACGACCGGTACGTCGTCGATCACCGCCGTCGGTACCTCGGCCTCCTGGGCGACATGGGCTTCGGAGCCGCCTTGCGGACCGCCAGTGCCCTCTTGCCGGTCGGGTGTGGCCGGAACACTCTCTACAATCTGTCGCTTCCCAGGCTGCAGCGGTACGCCGACGCTGTCTCTCTCTTCCCCCGGCAGGCACTCCGCGCGATTCTGCCCGATGCTGACGCATCTCGGGTAGACATCGCGTCCCTGGCCGATCCCGACCTCGATGCGCTATCGCAGCTCCAGGACCTCGACCTCAAGACCTACCTGCCCGGGGACATCCTCACCAAGCTGGACCGGATGAGCATGGCCAATTCCCTCGAGGCCCGCGTTCCCCTCCTCGATCACCCGCTCGTGGAGTTTGCTTGCTCGCTGCCACCGGAGCTGCGTCTCCGCGCCGGCATCACCAAGTACCTGCTCAAGCGCGCGCTCGATGGCCGCGTGCCCGCCGAAGCCCTCACCCGACCCAAACAGGGCTTCGCCGTGCCCCTGGAATCGTGGTTCTCGGGTTCCGTCCCCGGGTTCTTCCGTGATGAGCTGGGCGACTCGTCGCGTCTGACCGACATCGGCATTCAGCGGCCCGGGCTCGGCCGGCTCCTTGACCGTTTCGAGCAAACCCACCGGCGGGACTACTGCGAGCGGCTCTGGGCACTCACTGTCCTGAACCGCGCCCTTCAGAGACTGCTTGGCCCCGCGTCATGATTGCGCCGCGGCCTCGCGTGCTACTGCTGGGCGACACTCTGAACCTGGGCGGCACCGAAGGTCAGTTCGCCGAGGTGGCCTGCGGCCTCGATCGCTCTCGCTGGGATGTCCGTGTGTCCGGTGTCCGGGCCGAGGGCCCGCTGCGCCCCCGTCTGGAGGCCGCCGGTCTCCGGCCGTGGAGCTGCGGCCCTTCCTCGCTCAAGTCCCCCGATCTTCCTCTGGCCGTCGTCCGGCTTGCGGGCTATCTGCGGCGCCACCGCGTCCAGCTCGTTCACTGCTTCGGGTTCTACAGCAACAGCGTTGGCGTGCCGGCGGCGCGACTCGCTCGAACCCCGGTGGTGATCGCCAGCCAGCGCGACATGGGCGATCTGCGGGCTCCGCTTCAGCGCCGTGTCCACGCGGCTGTCCTGACGCTCGCGACGCACATCCTCGTCAACTCCGAGGCGATCAGTGGAGGACTGAGCCACACCCGGGCCGCGAGAAGAGGCCGCATCGCCGTAATCCCCAACGGAGTTGACGTGGTGCGGTTCCGACCTCCGTCTCAGGCTGACGGCGGCCGCCCGCCAACGACAATCGGGACTCTCGCCAACCTGCGCCCCGAAAAGGGCCTGCGACAGCTTCTAGACGCGGCGGCCGAGGTCATCCGGAGCGTCCCGCGCGCCCGGTTCGTCATCTGGGGGGATGGTCCGCTCCGAGGCGACCTCGAGGCCGCGATACGGGCGCTGAGCTTGCCGGGAGCCGTCGAGCTGCCAGGAGCCACACGCGACCCGGACAGCGCCTTGCGGCAGTGTGACATCTTCGTGCTTCCGTCGTTGAGCGAGGCATCTCCCAACGCAGTCCTGGAAGCCATGGCGACCGGTCTCCCAGTCGTCGCAACACGGGTCGGAGGCACGCCGGGCCTCGTCGAAGACCACCGGACGGGCCTTCTCGTGCCGCCGGGCGACGCTCCGGCACTCGCCCAGGCCATCCGGAGGCTGCTGGAGACGCCTGCCCTGGCTGGCGAGATGGGCGCCCGGGGGCGCGCCCGCGCCCTCGCCGAGTTCGGCCTCGCTCGCATGCTCGAGCGCATCGACGCCTTCTATTGTGGGGTGCTCGGACCGGTTCACGGCGCTCCCGCCCCGCTCGAGACGGCCCAGCACGCATGAGCGCAAAACGCATAGTCCTGGCTGGCTTCTATCCACCGCCATTTGCCGGTGAGCCTGTCCACGTCAAGCAGCTCGCTCAGCTCCTTCGGCGGCACGGCATGGCCGTGGAGGTCCTCAACCTCAATCGACACGCGCGGCCCAGCCCCGAGTACCACAGCGCTTCTCGACGGGGGGCGCTCTGGTGGAAGCTGTTCACGGCCGCCGACCGCGACTCGATCCTGCACCTGCATACCAACGGGCACAGCCGGAAGAGCTGGCTGATGATCCTGATAGCGAGCCTCGCCTCGCGGTTGAGAGGTATACCCACCATCCTGACCCTGCATTCGGGCCTGCTCCCTGCATACGTGGTCGGGTTCGGGCAGAGCAGACGCCGGTTGGCCAGATGGATCCTCGGATCCTTCGCGCGGGTCGTGTGCGTCAACGGTGAGATTAGGCGCTCCGTCGAGCACCTGGGAATCACGGGTGGTCACGTCCTCATCGTTCCCGCGTTCCTCGGCATTCCCCAGCCGGTCGAGCTGGCTGCGGCGGACCGTGCGCTCATCCGGGACTTTCGTCCTCTCCTGGTTGCCGTAGCCGGAGGGGAGCAGGACCCGGAACGCGGACTGGCAGTCGTTCTTCGGGCGGTCCAGCAGCTCGTGGCCGTCCTCCCCGGGCTGGGAGCCGTCGTGATGGGTTGGCAGGTGGGCCCGAGAACCCGTCCACTCATCGAAGAGCTCGGGCTCGCCCGCCGCGCTGTCTGCCTGGGCGAGGTATCACACGACCGCTGCCTGGGCTTCCTCCGCTCGGGTGATGTGGTGGTTCGGTCCACCTTCGCCGACGGCGACGCGATCACGGTGCGCGAAGCCCTCGCCTTCGGTGTCCCGGTCGTTGCGAGCGACACCGAATTTCGGCCGGCGGGAGTGACTCTGTTCCGTAAGGGGGACGTCTCCGATCTCGTGGGCAAGCTCACCCAGGTCCTCACCGCGCCTGGCCGCGGGCCTACGACGCTCCCACCGTCCGAAAGCCAGCCGGCCAGCGACCTCTGGCAGCTCTACTCCGAGCTGGCGAACCCTGGAGACAGCGCCGCGCGGCTCCTTCAACCGCCGCGTCGGCCCGCGGCATCGAAGTGAGGCCCTGGTGAAGCTCCAGCGAGTGGTTCACATGAGCGTTGCCGAGATCTCCTGCCGCGCCAGGCAAGAGGTCGCGAAGTGGCTCGATCGTCGGACCGATTCTCGTCGCAGCGCGTTCCGAGATTCCATTGCCGTCGACCTGGTTGACCGCTGCCTGGAGGACCTGCCCGGCCGATTCTTCTCAGGCGCCGTCGATCCGCGTGTTTCCGCGATCCTGCAGGAGCGGCTCCCTGCCAGCGCCGAGCGTGTCGTCGCGGCGGCCGACCGCATCCTTGAGAAGCGGTTCGATCTACTCGGATATCGCCAGCTTTCCTTCGGCGATCCGATCGACTGGCACCTCGATCCCGTGGCGAAACGCCGCGCCCCGCTGGTCCACTGGAGCAGAATCGATCCGCTCGATGCGACGGTCGGGGACAGCAAGATCGTCTGGGAGCTCAACCGGCACCAATGGCTGGTCTGCCTCGGCCAGGCGTATCGCCTCACGGGTGACGAGCGCTATGCCGACATGTTCGCCGATACGGTCCGGGAATGGCAGCGAGCCAATCCGCCTGGCATGGGCATCAACTGGGCGAGCAGCCTGGAGGCGGCGCTCCGGCTCATCTCGTGGTGCTGGTCGCTATCGCTCTTCCGAGGATCGTCGGCGCTCACCGCGAGGTTTCGCGGCGATCTCGTCGAGAGCATCGCGGGTCATGCCTCACGAGTCGAGAGATACCTCTCGTACTATTTCTCGCCCAACACCCACCTCACCGGTGAAGCGCTCGGACTCTTTTACGCGGGCGTGCTGTTTCCGCTGCTGCCCGACGCCTCGCGGTGGCGGCAGGTGGCGGCGGATATCCTGATCCGCGAAGTCGACCGGCAGATCCTTGCCGACGGCGTGTACATGGAGCAGTCCACGTGCTATCAGCGCTACACGACCGAGATCTATCTCCACTTCGCGATCCTCGCCACGAGAAATCAGATCCCGGTTCCCGGAAGCGTGATGCGAAGACTGACGAGCCTGCTCGATGCGCTCCTTGTCCTCCGCCGTCCGGACGGGTTCTTGCCCGCGATCGGTGACGCGGACGGCGGGTGGCTCCTGCCACTCGAACCGCGACAGCCGGGCGATGGAAGCGGAGTCTTCGCGGCCGCCGGCGCCGTCATGGGACGCGGCGACTATGCCTGGGCCGCGGGGAGCCTGATGCCGGAAGTGCTGTGGCTCATGGGGGCCGACGGGGTTCGGGTATTCGACCGGCTCGAATCCACCCGTCCCGCGCAGCCGCCCTCGTGCCTCCTGCCCGACGGCGGCTACGCCGTGATGCGCACCGGGTGGGGCAGTGATGCGGATCAGGTCATCCTCGATGTCGGGCCGCTGGGCTGTCACGTCAGCGGCGGGCATGGCCACGCCGATCTGCTGGGCATCCAGTGCTCCTTCCACGGGCACCCGTACATCGTCGACCCCGGAACCTTCCGGTATCGCGAAGACGACGGGTGGCGCAGCTACTACCGAGGCACGGCCGCTCATAGCACCATTGATATTGACGGGGCCGGCCAAGCCGTTCCCCGCGGCCCCTTCGGGTGGGTGAGCCGACCGGCCGCGCGTCTCCTTCACTGGGAGTCCACCGCGAGCCGTGATGTGGCGGTGGGGGAGCATCGAGCGTACTGCCGGCTTCCCGACCCCGTCATGCATCGGAGGAAGGTGGTTCTCGAGAAATCGCGTCATTGTATCGTCGTGGACGATCTGGATGGGCGCGCCGAACACCGCGTGGAGATCCGCTTCCAATTTGCCCCGATGTCGGTGACACTCGACCCGACGCAGTGGGCCCGGGCGGTCAGGAGCCGGGTCGCCGGCCTGTTCATTCACGCCTTCGCGACCGTACCCCTGAAGGCGAGCGTTCTGGAAGGCGAGATCGACCCACGGCAGGGCTGGCTCTCGGCCGACTATGGCCAACACGAGGCCGCTCCCCTGCTACTCTATTCCGCGGTGGCCCGACTGCCGATCCGCATCATTACCGTGCTCATCCCGACCAACGATCCTCTCGGCTCGCCGCCGACCGTCTCTCCTCTCGCCGAGCACGGAGAGCTGCTCGGCGTGGTTTTCGACGGGAGCCGCGAAGTCCGTTGTACCGACGATCACCGCCTTGCGTCGGAAGGTCCGTGACGCATGGGGCGGATCGTCGTGCCACCAAAAGTCGGGCCCGGCGACGGTGTGGTGAGCGGAAACTCCGCCGCCTACACGGACTTGCATCTCCACCTGTTCGGGCTCTCGCTCGGGGCCCGCACGCTGCCCTCGGCTCCCATCGCCGGCCTCAAGAGCCTGGTGTTGCCGGTCGAGTACATCCGTTGTGCCGAGACGCGATACATCTTGCAGCACCTTGATCTGGGGCCGGGCCAGAGAGTTCTCGATATCGGGAGCCCCAAGCTCCTGTCGCTGTTTCTCGCGGCACGGCTTCGCGCGGAGGTCCACGCCACCGACCTGGTCGACTACTTCTTCGAGCGGTATGCCGTCTATTCCCGAGTCGCGTTGGGCCGCGATCAGAGCCGATACCACATGGGACGCGAGGACGCCCGGAGTTTGACATTCCCTTCGGAGCATTTCGAACGAGTCTTCTCGATCTCTGCGGTCGAGCACATCCCGGACGAGGGAGATTCCCGGGCCATGCGGGAGATCGGCCGGGTTCTCGCGCCCGGCGGTATCGCCTGCCTCACCGTCCCGTGGAGCGATCACGGCTACCTGGAAGAGTTCAAGCGCCGGGGCGACCCCGACGCGTACTGGGCTGCCGGCGCTGGAGAGACGGTCTTCTTCCAGCGCGCCTACGATCGGGACATGCTGGAACGGCGACTCGTGCAGCCGAGCGGCCTCACGCTGGTCGATCTGAGCTTCTGGGGAGAACGGACGGTAGCCGTCGAGCACGTGATCCTCAATCGCCGGATCCCCCGGATCGCCCGCGTCCTGCTCTATCCGACCCACCTTGCCTTCGCCCGCCTCTTCCTACGCCGCCTGGCCGAGGCCGAGCCGTCACAGAAGAAGGTGGCTTGCCTCACGCTTCGGAAGGCAGAGGCCTAGCCGGCATGTGTGGGATCGCCGGAATCCTCAAGCTCGATCCGAGAGAGACGGTCGATGAAGCACGCCTCAAGCGGATGCGCGACGTGCTCCGTCACCGGGGTCCCGACGGCGAGGGGCTCTGGATCGACGGTCCCATCGGTCTCGGCCACCGGCGCCTGGCGATCGTCGATGTGGCGGGCGGGCAGCAACCCATGGCGAACGAGGACGCCACCGTCTGGATTACCTACAACGGCGAGATCTACAACCACGTCGCGCTGCGACCCGGACTCGAGGCGAAGGGGCACCGCTATCGGACCCGCAGCGATACCGAAACGATCCTGCACCTCTACGAGGAGGAGGGAGACTCCTGCGTCGAGAGGCTTCAGGGCATGTTCGCCTTCGCCCTCTGGGACGGGCAGCGGCAGCGACTGCTTCTCGCCCGCGACCGACTCGGCATCAAGCCCCTGTACTACATGGTCACCAACCGCGAGCTGCTCTTCGCGTCCGAGATCAAGGCTATCTTGGCGGTATCCCCCGAGCGCCCCGCGCTGAACTACGCGGCACTGCCGGAGTTTCTCGCGATGCGCTTCCTCGCCGGGGACGAGACCTTCTTCCGAGGCATCCGCAAGCTACCGCCCGGGCACGTCTTCACCTGGTCGCAGTCCGGCGGCCCCCGGCGCCGCCGCTACTGGGCTCTGCCGACCGGCACGGACGATTCCCCGGCCGGCCTCGACAAGCGAGCGGTCGACCTCCGGGCCCGTCTGGAGGCGACCGTCCGCAGCCATCTCATGAGCGACGTGCCCCTCGGTCTCTTTCTATCCGGCGGCCTCGACTCTACCGGGTTGGCCGCCCTCATGGCACCGATGGCGAGCGAGCGCATCAAGACCTTCGCGGTCGGGTTCGACGACGCCACGAGCAACGAGCTACCGTTCGCCAGGCTGGCGGCGCGGGCGGTCGGGGCGCAGCATCACGAGATCGTCCTCTCTCCGGATGACTTCTTTGGCTCGCTTCCCCGCCTCCTCTGGCATGAGGACGAGCCGATCGCCTTCCCCTCCAGCATCGCGCTCCATTTCGTTTCACAGCTCGCGCGCCCTCACGTCAAGGTAGTGCTGACGGGCGAGGGCGCGGACGAGCTCTTTCTCGGCTACAACTGGTACCGGCTCACCGCCTGGAACGAGAAGCTCGGCCGGCGCTATCGGGGCTGGGCCCCGCCGGCTCTTCGTCGTGGGGTCCGGCGCACGATCTCTTCGTTGCCTCGCGCCCTCCGCCGCTATGCGAGCCGGAGCTTTCTGGCGCTCGATCCGGGCGTTCGGGCCGTGTGCTACGAGAACTTCTCGGTCTTTTCCGATGCCGGGCGACGCTCCCTCCTGGTCGACCGTCACCTGGGGGAGACGACGGACCCGTACCGCGAGCAGCTCCGCTGCTTCGAGCAGGCGCAGGGCTCGACCCTCGATCGGATGAGCCACGCCGACCTCCAGACCTATCTGGTCGAGCTTTTGATGAAACAAGACCAGATGAGCATGGCCGCTTCCATCGAGAGCCGTGTGCCGTTCCTGGATCACGAGCTCGTGGAGCACGTGGTCAGGACGCCGGTGCAGTTCAAGATCCGCGGGCTGACCACCAAGGTCATCCTACGCGAGGCCCTCCGAGATCGTGTTCCGCGCGAGATCCTCGCCCGCCGCAAGCTGGGCTTCCCGGTGCCCTTCGGGCGCTGGGCCCGCGAGCGTTTCGCCCCACTCATCCGGAGCACCATCGTCGGGCCGCGCGCGCTCGCGCGCGGGATGTTCCAGCGTCAGCTCCTGGAGCGTCTCGTCGCCGAGCACGAATCGGGGATCGCCAACCACACCGATCGGCTCTGGCTCCTGCTGAACCTCGAGATCTGGCAACGCATCTTTCTGGACGGCGAAGATTCGGCCACCACCATCGGATCGGCATGAAACCGCTTCGCATGCTCTGGGTGAAGGTTGGTGGACTCTGGCCGCCGAACACGGGAGGGCGGCTGCGGAGCCTGCACATGATCGCCGAGCTGTCCCAACGGCACCGCGTAGAGCTGCTCACGACCCATCACCCGGCAGACGAGCCGGCGAAACTCGTGGCTCGACTGCCCGCCTGCGAGCGGATCGATTCCATTCCCTACGCGCTGCCCAAGCAGGGCACCACCCGCTTCGCCTTGGCGGTGGCTCGGTCCTGGGCGTCTCCCTACCCGGCTGACCTCTGGCGCTGGCGCATCCCGACGGTGAGGGCTCATATCCGCCAGAGGATGATGGAGGGTATCGATCTCTGCGTGGCGGACTTCCTCGTCGCGATGCCGAACCTGCCGGCTCGCGCTTCCACGCCCGTGGTGCTCTTCGAGCACAATGTCGAGTACATGATCTGGAAACGGCTTCACGAGGTCGAGAGGCGACCATGGCGGCGGGCGCTACTCGCGCTGGAGTGGCGCAAGGTGCGACACTACGAGGCCAAGGCGTGCGCGCGGGCCGGCCTCACCGTCGCCGTCTCCGAGACCGACGGTGCTCTGCTCGCCGCCGGCGCCCCCGGCGCCGATATCCGGACCATCCCGACCGGTGTGGATACGTCCTATTTCCACCCGAACGGCGCGGTCGAAGCCCCTGGGACGCTCGTGTTCACAGGGTCCATGGACTGGTACCCCAACGAGGACGCGATCATGTACTTCATGGACGCGATCCTCCCCGAGGTCCGCCGGCAAGTCGCGGGGGTGTCCGTGACGGTGGTGGGACGAGATCCGACGGACCGGTTGCGCGCAGCCGGTGCCGCCGCCGGGGTTCGAGTGACCGGAACGGTGGCAGATGTGCGGCCCTATGTCGCCGGGGCCGCGGTCTACGTGGTCCCCCTGCGCGTGGGCGGGGGGACCCGACTCAAGATCTTCGAGGCTCTGGCCATGGGGAAGGCCGTTGTGGCCACCCGCGTCGGGGCCGAGGGGCTGCCCATCGTGTCCGGGCAGCATTTCCTTCAGGCGGACAGCCCGCCGGCCTTCGCTCAAGCCATCGTCACCCTGCTCAAGGACCCCGGCCGCCGCCGGGCCCTGGGCCTGGCCGGACGCCGGCTGGTGGAGGAGCGGTACTCCTGGATGCAGGCCGGCGAGGAGTTCGAACGCCATTGCGAGGAGCTCGTGTCGCGCCATGCGCGCTAGCGTCCTGGGCCTCGGCCGAAGCGGCGTCCGGGGACGATGACCATGTCGGCCAGGGAGGCGAAGCGTAAACCCGTGCGCACGCGGATCCGGGACTCTGCGCTGCAAGTCATCCGCTCCGCCGGTGGCCTCGCCATGGCAAGTCGTAGCCCCTGGCGGTCTCGCCGGCTGCTCATCCTCTGCTACCACGGCTTCGCCCAAGACGACGAGCATCTCTGGAATTCTTCCCTCTATGTGACTCGTAGCCACCTCGAATCACGGTTGAGCTTCCTGGCCGCAGAGGGCTACGTGGTTCTTCCGCTCGCGGACGGACTCGCACGCCTGACCGCCGGGACGCTCCCTCCGCGGGCCGTTGCGATCACCGTCGATGATGGGACCTACGACTTCTACGCGATCGCCTATCCGGTGCTCCAGCGCCTCGGCGTGCCGGTTACCGTGTATGTATCGACGTACTACGTCTTTGACCGCCGCCCGGTGTTCGATGGTGCCTGCCAGTACTTGCTCTGGAAGGTCTGGGCCTCGGGGACGGGCGACGTGAAGGATCCCCTGGATGAAGACGGACCTTCCCTACGCACGGCAGACGACTGTGTCCGAGCTTCCGCGCGCGTGTGTGAGACCGCCCGGCAGCAAGGTTGGTCCGCAGAACAGAAGCACGAGTGGCTTGGACGATTCGCGCACCGCCGGGGGCTTGACTGGGAGGACTTTCTTCGGCGTCGGGTGCTCGCCTTGATGCATCCGGCGGAGATCGCCGCACTCGACCCCGCCATCGCCGATGTCCAACTGCACACGCACCGCCACCGCGTGCCGGAACAGGGAGATCTCTTTCTTCGCGAGATCGACGAGAATCGGCGGGCGCTCGCCGCATGTGGGGTGAACCCGCAACGGCTCACCCGGTTCTGCTATCCAAGTGGGGTGCATCGCCCGGCCTTCCTGCCCTGGCTCGCCGAAGCCGGCGTCACTTCGGCCGTGACGTGCGTGCCCGGACTGGCCTCCCGCCGACACCATCCGCTTCTCCTTCCCAGATTCATCGACACCGGGACGACGGCGGAGGTAGAGTTCGAAGGCTGGGTTTCGGGACTGCGCGAGTTCATTGGCAGGCCGCGCGTGGATATCGGGCGGTGAGTGTGGCACTATCCGCTCGCCAGGACGTCTCCGTTGTACTCAGCACGTACAACCGTGCCGACGTGCTGCCGCGCGCGCTCGAGAGTCTCCTCGGCCAGGAATATGATCGCGGTCGCTATGAGGTCGTCGTCGTCGACAACAACTCCACCGACGGAACCCGTGAGCAAATCGAAATGTTTTGTGCCAAGGCTTCGAACTTCCGCTATGTCTTCGAGCCGAAGCAGGGCCTCTCCCACGCCCGCAACGCCGGAATCCTTGCCGCCCGGGCACCCGTGATTGCCTTCACCGACGATGACGTGCGGGCCTCCCGCGACTGGGTCTCGACCATCGCCCGCCTGTTCGCGGACCACCCGGAGGCGGCCTGCGTGGGAGGCAAGGTGCTGCCCAACTGGTCTGGACCGTGGCCCAGCTGGCTCACGCGTGAGCACTGGAGCCCGCTCGCGCTCCTCGACTACGGAGACGCCCCCTTTCACGTCAACGCCACGCGTCGGCTCTGTCTCATCGGCGCCAATAGCGCCTACCGCCGGGAGGTCTTCGAGCAGATCGGTATGTTCGCCCCGTATGTTCAGGCCCTCGGACGCGAGGTGGGCACCGAAGACCACGAGCTTCTGCTGCGTCTCTGGCGGGCCGGCGGCCAGGGTCTGTACTGGCCTCGCCTGACCATCGTCGCTGATATCGCGCCGGAGCGGATGCAGCGCCGGTACCACCGGCGCTGGCACCGTCGTGCTGGACGCTTTGCCGCCTTGATGCGCGACGAGGAGTTCGAGCAGACGAGAGTGGGCCGGCTCCTCGGCGTCCCGGCACATGTCTATCGCCAGGCAGCCATCGACCTCGTTGCCTCCGTTGGCCTCCTGCTTCGTGGCGACCTGGCCAGGGCCTTCACGCACGAAGTTGGCCTCTGGTTCTTCCTCGGCTTCCTCAAGGCCCGCTGGCAGGAATCCTTCTCCAGCCGAGACCCTTCCGAGCCGACGACTACGGTGTGACGATCATTCTCGCCATGCCGCCACGGGTCAGTAGCGCTCGCTCGCCGCACCGCGCGACTGTGCGCCTGGTTGCGGTGGCGCCCGGTTGATACGTGCGCCTTGTGGCCGCTGGCATGTTCCCCAAATGGGTGCATCGACCCCTTCACTTGGCGCGTGCCCATAGCATTCGCGGCCTCGACCGTCCCGCCCTTCGGCGACCCTGACGACACCAAGGCACGGGCGCCGCACCACCTTCATACGGGAGCGAGACATGGACCGCCCGCGGTCGAACATTGAATGGTCGTCTTGGGGCGCCTGGGATCCTCTTTACGGGGTCGCATCCTTGGAAGGCAGAAACAAGCGCGGTGCCCGCCCCTGGACCGATGAAGAGTTTTACGCGTACGGGGCGGTAAACTGGGACGAATACCGACGTCAGTGGGAGACCTACGGAGTAGTTCGCCGAAGCTGCGTAGAGATCGGTTGCGGTGCGGGCCGGATCACGAAACAGCTCGGCAGCTACTTTCACGAGGTACATGCGCTCGACGTATCGAGCGAGATGATCGAATATGCCCAGCGGCACATCCACCTGCACAATGTCTCCTTTCACCTCACCGAGGGGTCTGTCCTGCCTCTTGCCGATTGTTCCGTCACGGCGGCATTTTCCTGTGACGTCTTCCAGCACTTCAGCCGAGTGTCGTTCGCCGATACCTACTTCGTCGAACTCAACCGAGTGCTGGATGCAGGTGCATCACTCATGATCCATTTGCCCATTTACACGTGGCCCGATGCCCAGCGGCGGATGTTCTCTGGACTCTACCGGATCCGAAGCACCTTCGAGTCTATCCGGGCGAACGGCCGCCGCTTGCTGCTCAGGTTCGGTCTCGGGCATCCATTCATGTTTGGTGTCAAGTACGACTCAAGGCGCCTCTACGCCCTCTTGTGCGAGCTGGGCTTCCGAGACATTGAAATCAGATTCTTTCAAAGCTCCGGGGATGCTAGTCGTCTCGACTTCCGCTCCTATCTCTTCGCCCGGAAGTCCGGATGATCTCGTTCTCGAAAATGGCGCTGTCTGCGATTCGCCTCTCATCCCGAGTGTGGCCTTTCCGTTTTGGCAAGGGTCTTCCAGTTCGGGTGGGAGCCTTTGCTACCAAGCTCGGCTTGCTGAGTTCCGAGTGGTATGAATTTCAGCCAGGTCTGTGGATGCAGCTGGATGCGCGCGACCTGATCCAGCAGACGATTCTGCTCGAAGGAGTGTGGGACCCCCTCCTGACGAGGTTCGTGGAGCGTGAGTTGGGCCCGGGGGACGTCTTCATCGATGTGGGAGCCCATGTTGGGTACTTCACGCTCCTGGCGTCCCGTCGGGTGGGCGCCGGCGGAACAGTCCTGTCGATCGAGCCGAATCCCGCTGCTCTAGTTCAACTTGAGCAGAACATCGAACGGAGCCACCTTCAGAACGTTCGGGTCGAGCACACGGCTTGTGGCGCGTCGCGTGACGCAGTGCGACTCTACCTGCATACCGACTCCAACTCGAGTATGGCCTCCCTCTCTACTGCCAACGCCACTGGTGGGGGTGCCGTCGAAGTAGCTTGCACCACGCTTGATCACTTGTGTCACCAACGCGGCCTGGCGCGAGTCGACCTGGTTAAGATCGACGTCGAGGGAGCCGAGCTCTCTGTGCTACGCGGCATGGGAACGCTCATGAGGGAGAGGCGTCCGGTCATTGTCCTTGAACTAGAGCCGCGACTACTGGAGGGCGTGGGGACGCCAGTTCACGCTATTCTGGCGTTTTTGGAGGACCTTGGCTACAGTCTCGCCCCTTTGGGCGGCCATTCTAACTACGTTTGCCGACCGAGAACCGGTGTCGCCCACCCTTGACGGAGGAGATGGTGGCCTCGGGTACGCATCGGCCAGCTGTCTCGAGGCATCAGCGAATAGCTGGCGTAGGAGAGCAGTCACGACTTTGGACGATGCGTGCCGGTGTTATGGCGGCTCATAGCGTTCGGGGCGCAGCTCGGATCATGCGCCCACGTAGGAGGCGATAGTGGAGAGGCCGCGCAATCGCGAGCGGGTCATGAATGGCCGCGCCGAGTGCGACGTGTCCGTCGTGATCCCAGCCTACGATGAGGCCGACAATATTCCAGTGTTCTTGAACAGTGTGTTTGGCGTCTTGAAGTCTACTTCCCTACGCTTTGAAGTGATCGTCGTGAACGACGGCAGCCACGATGCGTCTCTCGCGATCTTACGGGATCAGGCAACTACACGACCGGAGCTCAAGGTCATAGATTTCAGGCGCAATTTCGGCCAAACAGCCGCGTTGATGGCGGGAATTGACCACGCAGCCGGTGAGGTGATCGTGACGATGGACGCAGACCTACAGAACGATCCCGCCGATATTCCACGCCTGCTCCAGACGATCAGCGAAGGCTACGATGTTGCCTCGGGGTGGCGCCGCGACCGACAAGACGACTTCGTTCGCCGGGTAGTAAGCCGCGTCGCCAATCGCTTGATTTCTTGGATGTCGGGCGTGTGGCTCCATGACACGGGATGCACTCTCAAGGCCTACCGCAGGGACGTTGTCGCCGACATCCGCCTTTATGGCGAGATGCATCGCTTCATACCCGTCTACGCCAGCTGGATGGGGGCGAGGGTCGCTGAGCTTCCAGTGCGCCATCAGCCGCGCCGGTTCGGGCGCTCGAAGTATGGTCTCAACCGCATCCTTAAAGTGCTCCTGGATCTGGTGGTTGTGAAGTTCCTCGACAGCTACTTCACGAAGCCGATCTACCTCTTTGGGGGATTCGGCGTTCTGTCTTTGTTCTTGTCGGCCGCCGGATTCCTGCTGATGGTCTACTGGAAGGTCTTCAAGGGGATTGCCATGATCCTCACCCCGATGCCGATCCTCGTAGCTATGACCTTCCTGGTGGGGTGTTTGAGCATCCTCATGGGGCTGTTGGCCGAGATTCTCGTGCGTACCTACTTCGAGTCACAAGGACAGACCTCCTACAAGGTCAAAGAGCTCATCAACTTCCGACGAGACTCGTGATGTGTGGGATTGCTGGTTTTGTCGGCGGCGGCGACCGATTGGATCTTCTTTCGATGACGGACGCGATGTCCCACCGAGGTCCCGATGGTGAGGGCTTCGACGTCGATCACGGCAGCGGAGTGCATCTGGGCCACCGTCGATTGGCGATTCTCGACATTGTTGGCGGCGCACAACCCATGTGGAACGAGGATGAGTCGGTTGGGGTAGTCTACAACGGCGAGATTTATAACCACGCCGAGCTCCGTGATGATCTTGTGGCCCGAGGTCACCGGTTCCGCTCCCACCACTCGGACACCGAGGTTCTGGTTCATGGTTATGAGGAGTGGGGTCCGGGGTTGCTACCACGGCTCAACGGAATGTTTGCCTTCGCGGTGTTCGACCGAGCCGCTCGCAAGCTGTTCCTGGCTCGAGATCGATTCGGAGAAAAGCCTCTCTTCTACAGCCATCAGGCCGGACTTTTCATCTTTGCGAGCGACCTCTGCGCCCTGTGCCGCCACCGTGGACTGAAACGCCAACTCCTCCCTGCGGCCATTCAGAAGTTCCTTGCGCATGGCTTCCTTCCGGGCGAGCACACGTTGCTCGAGGGAGTCTTCAAGCTGCCCGGAGGTTGTCACGTAACGTACGACATTGCCAGCGGTTCACTGCGGGTGGGGCGCTACTGGAGATTCTCGCTCGAGCCCGATCACAGCCTCGACGCATCCAAGGAGGCCGCGCTGGCAGAAGAACTACGTGCCCTCTTATTTCAGGCTGTTCGGCGGCGTCTGATAGCCGACGTTCCAGTCGGTCTTTTCCTAAGTGGTGGGATCGATTCCAGTGCGGTTCTGGCTGGCGCGGTATCCGCTCTGCCGTCGGAGCGGATCAGGACGTTCACGATCGGGTTTGGTGAGCCTTCCTTCGACGAGTCCGAGTATGCGGAGGTCGTGGCCAAGGCGTTCGGCACTCAGCATGCGGTCGACCGGATCGATCTTGACATGGCGCGGGAAGAGATCCCGGCCATATTGGCGGCGGTGGACGAACCCAGCGGCGATCCGTCCATTCTGCCTACATCCTTGCTCAGCCGCTTCACCCGCCGCGAAGTGACGGTGGCGCTCTCGGGCGACGGTGGCGACGAGCTGTTTGCTGGATACGATCCCTTTGCCGCCCTGTTCCCGGCTCGAGTGTACCAGGCCCTCGTCCCACGGACACTTCACCCCGCGCTGCGTTGGTTAGCGGGGCGCTTCCCGTTCTCAGAACAGAACATGAGCTTGGACTTCAAGATCCGGCGCAGTCTGATGGGACTCTCTTACCCTCCCCCTATGTGGAATCCGGCATGGCTGTCGCCGGTCGAACCGGCGATGATGCCTGAACTGTGCGAAGAACCCCTCAATGCAGAGGAACTGTACTCCGAAGCCGTCGGTGCTTGGAGTCACAGCCGGGGCCTCGATATGATCGATCGGACACTGGAGTTCTACACGAACTTCTACCTGCCGGACAATATTCTCACCAAGGTGGATCGAGCTTCCATGATGTCATCGCTGGAGTCTCGCGCGGTCTTCCTCGACAACGATCTGGTCGCATTCTGTCAGCGGCTGCCGAATCGATTCAAGTATCGTAGCGGAGAGCGGAAGTACCTTCTGAAGCGTGCTCTGGTCGGAGTGCTGCCGCGTGGAATCCTCCAGCGGCCCAAGAAGGGATTTGGCGTTCCGCTGGCCAAGTGGCTTCGGTCCGTGCCGGCGGAGCCACCGATGGATCCCCTCCCGGGGATCCGAATGGACGTAGTCCGACGTGCCTGGCAGCAGCACCGCCGGGGCTCGGCGGATCACCGCCTGTTTCTCTGGAGCTGGCTAAGCCTCCAGGCGGTTGTACGTCGGTATATGAATCCGCTGGAGCACAGAACGAGCAGATAGCATGCGCGACGCAACGTATGCGGCGGAAGCCGTTATCGAGGAGACGCACTGGTGGTTCGTGGGCCGCCGCCGTCTCTTCGGGCGGGAGCTACGAGCGGCAGGTCTGTCCGAGGGGTCGAGATGCCTCGACATTGGCACGAGTACCGGCGCGAACCTCCGACTCCTGCGGGACCTCGGCTGCACACGAGTACACGGCCTCGAGCCGAGTGTAGAAGCGATTCGTTTCTGCCACGCAAAGGGGCTGGGTCCGGTTCGTCAGGGCGACGTCTGTGCTATGCCCTTTGCGGATGCCAGTTTCGACATGGTGCTGGCGACGGATGTGATCGAGCACGTGGAAGATGACGGACGCGCCCTAGAGGAGATCCAGCGGGTGCTTACGCCGGGTGGCTACCTGCTCCTCACGGTACCAGCGTTCGAGTCGCTGTGGGGTTTGCAAGATGACGTCTCGTTACACAAGCGGCGGTACCGGCTTGCCGGCCTGTTGGACGGTGTCAAACGCGCTGGCCTTCTCCCGCGGCGGGCCTTCTATTTCAACTACCTTCTATTTGCACCTATCTGGGCCGTTCGGCGCTTGATGCGGGTGTTCAGCTTCAGAATCGACAGCGAGGGGCAGTTGAACACTCCTGCACTAAACGCTCTCTTATCGGCGATCTTCGCATTTGATGTATGGACCGCCCCGCGAATCCGGCCTCCCTGTGGTGTGTCGATCTTGGTGGTTGCTCAGAAGGCCCAGCCGGCTGACCCAGATGTCTGAAAAGGCCCCCCCTTTGAGGGACAAACTGGTTGAGGCAGGATCCCCTCACCGATTCGGCTTCGAGTGGAATCTGTATTCCGAGATGCTGCCTGAGTACGAGGAACAGTTCCGTCGCTGGACTGTGCATATACAGCCCGCCGACTGGGCGGGAAAGGCCTTCCTGGACGTCGGTTGCGGCATGGGCCGGAACAGCTATTGGCCGATGATGTACGGCGCGGCGCGGGGGGTAGCGATTGATGTGGATCGACGCTCCCTCGCCGCGGCACGCCGAACCTTGGCTCGCTTCGCGAACGCCGTGGTTCTCGCCGCGAGCGCTTATGACATTGCGTTTCGGGACGAGTTCGACATTGTTTTCTCAATAGGAGTCCTTCACCATCTGGAAGCTCCGGAAAAGGCGCTGGACGCGATGGTGAAGGCCGTGAAGCCCGGCGGTCTGGTGCTCATTTGGGTCTACGGGCTCGAAAACAACGAATGGATTGTTCGGCTTGTGTCGCCCCTACGAAGGCTGCTCCTTAGCCGGCTGCCCATAAGAGTGCTTCATGTCGCGTCCGTCTTTCCTGCCGCGCTGCTCTGGATGGCGCTGCGGGTCAGAGGAGGAGGTACCGAGTACGCGATGTTTCTGAAGCGCTGCTCCTTCAGGCAGCTACGGTCCATCGTGTTCGACCAGTTGCTGCCACGGATCGCGCACTACTGGCCGCGCCCGGTGATAGCCGACATGCTCACGAAAGCGGGTCTCACGGACGTTCAAGTCGCCTGGGTCAATCAAGTCTCGTGGTCCGCGATCGGTCGGAAACCGGACCTCCCGGCTCAGAGGGCGTGACGTCCCGTAGCGCAGCGCGCGTCTCCATAGCTCCGGTCGGGCGTCAAATAAAGGCGAATTATTCGACGGGCACGCACTCCGCGTAGCTCAGTCTCGTGTACCAAGTGCGTACCGCCCGCAGCGCGTCGCCGTTGGGGTCGTTGGGCGCTTGCGGAACCCCGGAAGCTCAGACTGCGCGTTGCGGACTAGGTGGAGTCCGACGCTACAGTTTTTCTCTTGGGGCTCAGCCTCATGAATCGGAGGCAATAGCCTCAATCCATTTGAGAGCCTTAACGGTAAGACAGAGCCTTACCGCGCTGTGCGGCGGCGAAGCCGCACGGGCGGTTCATTTCTTTTCCCACCGGCAAATAACCGCCAGTGAGAACGACCGCGAGTGAAAGCCGGCAAGTAACTTCTCCAGGCGCATAACTGCGGGCGAGTAGATTCTTTTCAACCACAGGGGCACGCGAAAGATCATCGAGTTTAGACCAGCAAATACGCCGCACTCCCAACGTGCTGCTCCACTTTGAACTCGAAAAGACTCTCGAATTCACGTTTCAACGCTTCGATATCAAGCGATTCCTCGTTATCGGCGAAAAGCGAATCATGCCGGTACCAGATTGCTCGCAACCGGCTGAAAGCTGATCCCTGGTGCGGTTCCGCGAAACAAAAGGTCCCACCCTTGCGCAAAAGCCGATGAATCTCCCGGATCGCCTCCGCGAGGTGTGGATGGAGATGATGTAGACCCATGACGACCGCGATGCAATCGAAGGATTCGTCTGCCAGGCCTGACGCCGTGATCGAAGAACAAAAGGCCTGACACCCCGGCCAACGCCTTTTGAAACTTGCTATCGCCTCCTCAGATATGTCCAAACCGGTAACCAACGCGCGTTTTTGTTTCAGTAGATAATCCGTGGCGTGCCCACTACCGCTCAACGCTTCGAGAACGTTTTGACCTTCGAGGTCCAACGCTGCAAACATTGGCCCATACAAAAACTCCGCCCGGTAAGTCAGCCCATCAGGGTCCCCGTATTGCGCTTCATAGTCAGCCGCAATGCGGTTGTAGTGCTCCCTCTGCGTGTCTTCAGTGTCCATGCTTAAACCGGGATGTCGGATATGGACCGATCGCCGCCCCCGTGACGGCGTCCACCGAGTCGCCCATCCCGTCGGCCAGACACTCCCGCCGCGTCCCCCTCTCGCTGCTCATTCCGCCCGCTCCCTGCGTAAACGCCGGCTTAGGTCGGGGACCACGCGAGTCGCTCGATGCGCCCGAGAATCTGCCCAAAGAGAGTCGGCGTCAAGTGGCTCTCCGCCAGCTGCAGCGTGAAGTATCGGGCGTGGCGGACGAGCCGCCCGCCGGTCTTGAACAGGCGCTGGTGCAGGCTCGTCAGAGTCCAGCGCTGGATGGCGAGCGGCAAGACCAGCCGTCGCAAGAGATTGCCGAGGTTGTAGGCGATGACCCCGAAACCGCTCCTCGTTGGCTCGGCACCGGTGACAGGAGAGGCGCGTTTCATGCGGGCGTTGTGCGATTGTGGCCCACTGCGTTCAGCGTTCAAATCGCACATGTGGGCTAAAGTAGAGACGCGATGACACTTCGCACGGTCTCGGTCAAACGAGGACTGATCTTCTGGGTGATCAGTGCTCTTCTCATGGCGCCTGCGGCGTGGCCGTACTTCACACACTACTTTGTCAAGAGAGACAACCTCCTTCCGACAGGCTTTATCCATGCCGACATGCCCTCATATATGGCAAACGCCCGCGAACACTTTGACGCGGGTCACTTCCGGCTGACCTTTAGCAACCCGGCAAGCGTTTCGTATGACAGCCCGCCGATCTACTTCCAACCCTTGATACTGATCCTGGCGATTGTCTGGCGAGTGACTGGCCTAAGTCCCGGGATTGTTTTCATGCTATCTGGAATCGTAACGGCTCTCCTCTGCGCGGGCGCAGCGCTCGCCCTCTATCGGGAGGTCATCGGGTTGAAGAGGGCTCCCGAGAATCTCGGGTTGGTCGTCTTCTTCTGGGGAGGAGGGCTCCTGGCACTCACCGGTGCGGTGTACAAACTTGCAGGCAATCGCGGTAGCGTCTTTCAGTTCGATCCCGCCGATGGTTGGTGGTTCTTGAATTTCGGCAGGAATCTCATCTTACCGACCGAAGCCCTCTATCACGCGGTGTTCTTAGGCTGCATCCTGTGCATCGTCAAACGCTCATACCGTGCTGCTGTCATCCTTGCGTTTGCTGCTTCGGTAAGCCATCCCTTTACCGGGATCGAATTGCTGGCGATCCTCTGCACGTGGAGCCTTGTAGAGATCTATTTCATGCAGAACGATGAGGTGCCAAAATTCTTTCTCTTCGCCTGCATTGGGCTGATGGCTGGCCAGTTCGCATACTATTTCTTCTTTCTCAACCTTTTCCCAGAGCATCGCGCCCTATCGGCGGAATGGGCCCTTCCGTGGCTGCTTCAAGCCGAACACTTTATCCCGGCATACGCGCTGGTGGGAGGTCTCGCGGTTGCGAGGTTACGGCGCTGCAAACTTGCCGGCGAGGTGCTTCGAATACCGACCAATCGTCTCTTCTTGATCTGGTTCCTCGTGGCTTTCGGTCTAGCAAATCATGAATTCGCGATTGCACCGAGGCAGCCGCTGCACTTCACCCGAGGTTACTGCTGGATCGCATTGTTCCTGTTGGGAGCTCCGGTCCTGGTGAAAGTATTCAGATACGTGCTGTCGGGGAAGGTGGGAGTGCTTGGCCCGGTTGCGTGTGTACTCATAGTAGCCCTCTTCTTGTCGGATAATATCTTGTGGTTCGGGTCCTTTGTAAGGAGAGAAGACCAGGGCATGCGTCTAACGCAAGATCAGTCGCAGCTTCTCGACTGGCTCAATATACTCGAGAATCGAAGGTATGTGGTGGTGAGCAAGGATCCAGAACTAGGTCATATGGTGATCGTGTATACCCCCCTCCGAGCGTGGCTGTCGCACTGGGAGACACCGCTAAGGCGCATGAGACAGGCAGAGGTGAATGCGTTCTTCGAACACGGGGACATTCTGGAGCACTGGCAGACGCTCCCGTTACTCTTCGTGTTTGCAAAGGCAGACCACAACAATGGACAGGCAGCGTGGCCGAGTCGGGAGCCTGACTTTCAAAATCGCAGCTTTGCCGTCTTTAGACACTGTGGCGGGGCCGCCTCTGCCCACCATCGCGGACAAGCTTTCTGGTCGCTTACGCCCTGTTCCAGATAGCACAAGAAGTTTGACGATTTCTTCGACTTGACACCCGCATGCGCCTGTACAATTTGCATCGAGTGTTGAGTGTTTCAACCGACCGCGCAAGTGTTCTCAGACGGTTGAGCAGGTCCGGACGGTGCGTTCGACCCTGGGAGGATCCTCAGTGATTGACGAGCTTCTGACGGCCCTCGAACAAGACGGAGTTGTCTGCGTGCCGAATCTGTTCGGCCCCGAACAGCTCAGCGCAATGCAGCAGGCCTTCAATTCCCGCCTGGGGCGAGTGCGTTGGAACAACCTCGACGGTTACGAGAAAACCGAGCCCTATCGTCACATGGTGGAAGACGTGTTGACCCTGGAGCAGGGATTCGTTGATGCCGCCCTCCATCCTGTTGTCAAACAGATACTCGCTAGTTATCTGGGACGATTCGCCCTCGTTGAGGCTCGCGGCTGGAGATCGCTACCGACCCGAAGGGATTTTCATGGATGGCATGCCGATGAATGGTACGACCAAGGTGCGACAGAAGACATTCCAAAGGAAGTGAAGCTTGGGTTCTACCTAACTGACGTCCGCAGTGGGGCCTTCACCTACATCAAAGGTAGCCAGCGGCGACAGCATCCGAGACGCATTCGCACGGCGGATCTACCGGACGTTCCGGCGTCGCAGATCGCGCAGATAGCGGGGCCAGCCGGGACCGCATTTCTTTTCGACACGTCGGGAATACATCGTCAGGGTGTCCCACTTCTGGAACCCCGACACGTTGTCTTTTGCAACTATCATGATCCCCTTGTCCGGCTGCAAAAGGACGACATCGACTCCTACCGCTACCATCCCTTGATTCTGAACGCCGCCTTCCTGGGGAATCTGTCGGACGAGGACCGACGCATTCTAGGATTTGGCGACAAGACCAACTACGTTCCGGCATTCGAGGACCGGGTAGGTTTCACGGGCCTTCACAAAGCGCTTGGTCGCATGCACGACGCGAATCTACGACTAGCGGATCTCCGAACCCGAATTGCGACAAGGCTGAATCGCACCCTTAAGAAGGGCCCTCGCTAGCTGAACCCCATCGTTCCGTCACCGTCCATATGCGACCTGCCAGCCCCGCTGTGCTGTCTGTCTTTGATGTCGAGCCGCGATTCATTGGAGGCACCGAAACGTACGCTCGAGAGTTGTCTGCCCAGCTTGCCCATCATGGTTGGCGGAGCGTCCTGTGCTTCGCCACCAGGCCTTCTGAGGACGTTCGGCGGTTTCTCGACCTTCCGGATATCTCCCTGGAGTTAGTAGGCTATCTGCACGGGCTGCAGCCACGCGTCATCTCACGGCTGGCACAGGTGCTGCGTCGCTACCGGCCCAGAATTGTGCACTTCCATTACACCGACTTTCTAAGTCTCTACCCGTGGCTGGCCAGGCTCCTGGCGGCGGAGCAAGTCTTCTTCACCGATCACGCTTCGCGCCCGGCAAACCACCTGAGGCGGCAGGCGTCCCTGCCAAAACGGTGCCTCGCGCGAGCCATCAACTGGCCCGTATCCAAGGTGATTTGCGTCAGTGACTACGGCTATCGCTGCTTTACCGAACGCGGCCTGTTCCCGGCAGCCCAGTGCGAGATGATCTACAACGGCGTTGACCTCAGCCGGGTCGCGGAGAGCGCGGATCGCGCGATCAGCTTTCGGCGCCGGTTCTCGATCCCGAGTGACCGGAAGGTCATCTTGCAGGTGAGCTGGATCATCCCAGAAAAGGGCATCCTTGATTTCCTGGCGGCCGCTCGCATAGTAGTAGCAGAAAACGCCGACGCCCATTTCGTTCTGGTTGGTGATGGGCCCTTCCGTGAAGAGTACACGAGCAAGGCTATCGACCTCGGACTGCGCGATCATGTTACCTGGACCGGTCTCCTGGAGGATCCCTTCACCGCCGGCGTGTATGATGCAGCCCACCTTGTTTGTCAGGTCTCGCGCTGGGAAGAAGTATTTGGGTGGGTGATCGCAGAAGCGATGGCCTACCGGAAGCCGGTCGTAGCAACCAGGGTGGGTGGTATCCCCGAGCTGGTAACAGATCAAGAGTCTGGATTTCTGATCCCGCGGGGTGACCCAGCCACGCTGGCGGCAAGAGTATTGCTTCTGCTAGAGGACCCGACGCGGCGACAGTCCATGGGTGCCGCCGGGCGGAAGACAGTGGAGGCTAAGTTTGACCTGCGGACGAACGTCGCCCGCTTACTGACGGCTTACGGCATACGAGATCGGTCGCCATCGTGAGTTCCGGGAACATCGTCTTCCTGCTCGATTCCGCTCCCGCAACCTGGACTAGCCAGGAGGATCGGCACCTTCGTCTATGCCAGGCCCTCATGTGTCAGAACGTACGCCCAGTGCTCGTGTTCGCCCAGCCGCTTAGGCCCGACATTCACGCCCGCCTTCATGGCAGCGGTGCCGAGATCGAGACGATCAACTACGGGAAGGGACCTCGTCATTACCAGCGAGAGTTGCAAGCCCTCGTCAGGGCGTTTTCGATCACAACTGCCCACATCGCGTTCTTTGACTACTTTAGCGCACTTCCCTGGATAGCCAGGCTTAGTGGTATTCATCACGTTATCTATGAGATGCAGAATAGCGGTGAGTTTAGCGCCACCTCTTGGAAGAGACGTCTGCTTCAACTCCGGACGAAGGCGATGACGCATCCGACGACCCGAGTAATTGCGATCTCCGAATTCGTGAAGCAACAGCTGGTACGAGGGGGGCTGGCAGAGAGAAAGATTCTTGTACGGTATCTCGGGGTAGACACTGAGCGCTTCAGACCCGACGTGCGTGCGCGAGAGCACTGGGCACACAAGTACGCTATCGGAGGTGATGAACTGATTCTGTCGACCGTATCCTACCTAAGGCCTTTCAAGAATCCGCAGGTCCTCATCGGGGCCCTCAAAGAATTGGCAACGCGCAACATCCAGGCCCGTCTCTTCGTCGGGGGCGACGGAGACATGCTCCCTGCTCTCAAGGCTCTCACTCAACAACTCGGCGTCGCAGACCGCGTCTGCTGGCTCGGCAACGTTTCTGAGCCACAGTCGCTACTGCAGGCGTCGGACATCTTCCTTCTGGCCTCGGTAGGTGAGGCATTCGGGCTGGTGCTCACGGAAGCGATGGCGTGTGGAGTGCCGGTCGTCGGTAGCCGCAGCGGTGCGCTCAGTGAAGTGGTGGAGGATAGACGCACCGGTCTGCTATGTCCTCCGCTCGATGCCGTGGCCTTTGCGGACGCGATCGAATCACTGGCTCGAGATGCGCCCAGACGAAAGCACATGGGAGTGCAGGCCATGGAGCGCGTCCAACGACACTTCTCGGTGAATATAGCTGTCGAGAGAACCCTCCGGATTTACGAATCGCTGTGGAAGGACTGACCTCCCCTGCCCCCCGCGGGCGCCCTGACGCCCCGCGGCCTGTGGTTAGCGTCGTCATCCCCGCCTACAATGCCGCACCCTACATTCGCGAGAGTCTCGCGTCCGTCTTCGCTCAAACATTCACGAGCTACGAAGTGATCGTCGTCAACGATGGATCGCCCGATACAGTGGATCTTGAACGCGCGCTGGCCCCGTTTCGCGATTCGGTTGTCTATATCATTCAGGCGAATCGTGGTCCCGGCGGTGCGCGCAACACGGCAATCCGGGCGGCGCATGGCGAGTACGTCGCATTCCTAGATAGCGACGATAAGTGGTTCCCGGAGTATCTTGCCGAGCAGCTTCGAGTCTTGAGAGAGGATCCCGGGGTAGACTTGATCTACGCTGACGCTTTGCTGTTTGGTGATTCGAGTTCGGCTGGCCGGACCTTTATGGACAACAGTAGATCTCGTGGCCCGGTTACTTTCGACAGTTTGGTGCGCGGGGAGTCCCACCTGATCACTTCGTGCGTTGTCGCACGGCGACGCGCTCTGGAGGATGCCGGTTTATTCGACGAGCAATACTTTCACGCCGAGGATTTCGATCTTTGGGTGCGATTGGCACATCGAGGAGGCCGCATCACGTATCAGAAGCAGGTCCTCGCGCAGCATCGCAAGAGTGGCGGTAGCTTATCCACTGAGACCACGCGCATGATCCATAGCGCAACCGAAATACTGCGAAAGACGGCACGCACACTGGATCTCTCGCCCGACGAGCGCCAGCTAGTAGCCATGAAGATCGAGGAAGCCGAGGCTTTCGGGCGGCTGGAGTATGGGAAACGGAAGTTGCTCGCCGGACAGTACGGTGAGGCCACCGAGGCCTTCGAACGCGCGAACAGCTACTACCGAAAGGGCAAGCTAACACTTCTTCTCCTCAGCTTGCGCGTTGCCCCACGGGCACTCCGCCTGGTCTATCGGTTCCTGCATAACACTTGATTGTCCGTCTTTCTCGTCTCAGGACTCGGACGAGCTTATCGACTCTTACCAAGTGAAATCCCACTTGCTCGATTGCCCTCCGCAATAGCACGTCCCCTCCCGTACTGACGATATAGGCCCGCTCCGCGCCTTGGACAACTCGCTCCTCGACGATCCGCGCCAAGAGGGCGGCCTGGTGTTCCTGCCGATGGCGGCCCATCGGGACGAGGTAAAAGTCATAGAGCCAGACCGCATTGGCTTCGACGTCAAAGCTCGTCTTAGTGTCAAGAAGCAGGACACGCTCCCGAGGCAGGTAGGACCATCCCCACCCGACCAGCCGATCATTCAGCAACAACGTGTGCAATGTGTGCCCACTTCGCAACGACTCCGGAACTCGTCGTACTGTAACGGCAATCCTACTTGCCGTTTTTCGGTCGCCGTGTTCCCACTTGAGTAGATCCGTAACTCTATTGTTTCGACATTCGACGTTCTCGCCCGCCAGCAGATGGGGCGTCACTTGCCTGACGTCTACGGGCATGGCCATGAAGATCAACCGCCTGGACTTCGTGGTGACCGCACTCTTCGCGCGGCGCGCCGCCCCGGCTGCAAGCGACCAGACACCCCGACCTCCGCCACCGATGGAGTCGAGAACATCTCTGGCCTGGTCCCAGGCCTGTGGGCCTCGCCATCTGACCACTAACGCCTTGACAATCGATGCCGCTTCGTCGCGAAGCCTTCGGACGTAGTACTGGCGTGCTCGAGCATAAATTTGTAGCGTGGGCAGCTCAACGTGCTCGTTACTGAAACGCTTCTTGTAGTCCTCGATTCCGAGTGTCAGGTCCACTCCTCGCAGTCCCGTCGCTGCCGCATGCTGGAACACCAATGCAAGCAACACCTGACCCGGCGAGTGCTTGACCTCGGTAATGTCAAACGCAGGGGCTCCCCAGTAGAGCACGTCCCTCCAGGTGTACCCATAGTGCATGGCGAGGATCCTCTCGCCGACGCGCAGTGCGGTCACGTGCATTGCTGACGGATGCTTTTGGAGCAGAGCGGTGTAAAACGCCCTCTTTCGCTCATCGTTGAAAGACACCGGTCGGCCCGTGTAGATCTGACGCAGCGCGTGCTGGTCAAAGAACTCTTCCCTGATGTCTTCCCAGCTCGCGATCGTCTCAATCCGTTCGAGGCGGACCGCCCCCTGACGCCGGTAGTGGCTCAGCGGCTGCCGCACAGACTTCTTGCTCGTGAGGCCGTTGACGGCTGCGTTATCCGTAAACCACCACCGCCAACAAGAATGAGAGCGAGCCAGGATCCGCAGGCCCGACAACGAACCAGAGAAAGCCAAAGCGATATGCAGCGTTTCCGATTCAGGTTGCATCGGTCCGAGTTGAAGCGGCGTCGGGAAGTTGCCGGCGCGGCAGAGACGAAGGAGCCCAGCGACGACCAACTGGCGATACCCGGGCATTGCCACCACATCTCGATAGTCTGACATCTCATCACTGGCAAAGGTAAGCCGCCGCGTGGACCTTTCCAGAGCCAGCGGAACAACGCCCACCAACTGTTCACCGCTCGTTACTGTCATAACCAGCGGTTGATAGAGAGCGTCGTAACAGCGATACCATTCGACGCACCAGCTCGGGCTTTGAAAGAAGGTCGCCGTCGGATCAGCCGTCATCAAACTGTCCCAGGAGCTCAAGCAACCGCGCTGGAGTGCTTCTTGGAGCCCCTGAAGGCTGCCGATGCACTGAGTCTCGGGCACGACGTGTTCTGCGCCCTCAGGAGCCAGGAGCCGCTCGCCGCCGCAAGAAACGCCTCAGCGGTTCCTTCAGCCCAAGCCCCTCCAAAAGCGCCCGTCCACGCCCCGTCGCGGAGTCACACCCTCGGCGCAATCCCGCTACGAAGAGCGGGTATGCTCGCCGGCAGAACAATACGACGTCGGCCTCGACGTAACTCTCATTCGCAAGATATTCCTTGTACCCTCCGCCCTCGCCAAAGTCGATGAGGTCCGGGGTGTCGCGCTCCAGCAGGTCCTGCAGAGCGAGCAAGATCGTGATCCTGCCGACGCTGAATCGACTCCACGCGGGATCGTAACCGATCTCCGCGTAGTAGAACCTCCCATTGTGCTGATAGCCAAGCAAGAAACAGCTCGGAATCCCGCCGCATGTTAGAAGATACGACCGCAGCCATCCTCGTTCCGCGGCCAACCGTAGCTTTCGCTTCACGGAGGGTAGGTCACGCAATCCGAGGCCGAGACGCTTGAACTGATACGTCTTGCGTGAGATCTCCGCTGCCGTCTCCACGAACGCCTCGACCTCTTTTGGCCCACTACACCGAACCAGCTCTACGGCGCCCTTTGCTCTCAGCCTCTTGAGTTCCTTCAGCCGGTGCCACCGACCGCTCGCAGAGAACTTTTTCATATACTCGTCAAGCGAACTCACCGGCCGCACGACGTAGTGGTCGGTCGGTCCACGGGCGCAATACAGGCGGAACTTCTCCCTCACGATCACACTGTCATGCAAGTACCTCCACAAGAACGAATCGACGCGAAGGCACTCCATCCATATCGCGTCATAGCGGTTCGGCGCACTCGAGAGTTCGCGAAACAGCTGGTCGTACAGCGAGCGTTCCGCGGGGAGGTTCGGGCAGCCGCCAAGCAGACGGAGTCGGCGGAGAGGCATCGTGCCTAACCCGATCCCACCAACATCAAGTGTCAGTGGTACCGTTGCGGTTACGAATGGGGCGACCCCAAGAAGCCCGCTTCTCCCCTCCACGAGAAAGGCGTGGAGACCCCGCTTTTCCGAAGGAAAACACTCGCTGAGCCACTCGGGATCACCAAAGTGCACCGTGTCATTCTTGAAATCTCGGTTGCAAGTCCTCCAAGCATCGCGAAGCGAGCCAAGATCATCAGCGAGACATACTCGTCGAAGGGTGGACTGGTTGTCGGTGTGCATTCACTGGGTCAGGCGCGGACGGGGCTGCATAGCGCGTGGATCAGTCGGTCTGACTGCGACTGGCGTACACAGAGTGGTCTGGTGCCCGGAGTATCACTTTGAGGAATGTCGCGTAATCCCAGTGCGCATGCCGGCTCACGGGATGATGGTAAATGATAATGATATTCCTTGGATGCTGGATCAGAGAATTCTCGATGTTCTCACAGACGGTCTGGAGAACCGCGCCCTTGAAGGGATTACCGAAGTACAAGACACTGGGTTCGGTCGGGATTGGAAAGGCGGTCGCATCCAAACACAAGCTCGTCACGTTTGCACACTTCACGGTCTTACTGCTGTAGCTGAGGATGTTCCGCTCCGCAATCTTATGAAGGGCGGGCGCAAACTCAACCCCTATGACGCGTTTGAAGGGAAATTCGGACGCGTACAGCAGCACCGCGCCCTTTCCCGATCCGATATCCACGAAAGTGAAATCCTCATAGTGGAGTCGAAGAGGCTTGAGAATTCGAACGAACGCACTACGAGTGGTGGCCTCATAGCCGGCGGCGTCATGGTACGTGATGCCAAGCTCGGCAAGCTCCACGAAACCACCCGTATCGACATTGAATCGTCGGTCGAACCGCCTTTGCGGGTGAAAGAACAGACGCGCAGGCCGTGTTGCAGTGACGATCGAATGCGGAATGAATCTCTTTAGTGCGCGCTTGAAATCCTGCTTCGTCATATCGCCGTTCGAAGCGGCCGGGCCTCCTTTAGAGAATGTGGAACACTTCCGCGACCATTAGGCGGCGGTCACCTGGGTAGCGTCTGAGGCGCCATGGAGCGCTCGAGCTCAGCGAAATCGACCCCGACATCCTTACCGTCGGTCCCCGCTCTTCGATTTGGGCTCTTCGCTGTCAAGCTGCCATCGGCGTTGAGCCCGGCTGCCACCGCATTCGGGAACGAGCTGTAGAACGCCTGGCTGTAGCCCCGATTCCGCGCCGTTCCTTGCCCGTCTGCGGTGTCGGCAAGGTTTACGAGTGCATTCCTGGCCACGATTGCGCCAGGCAGAAACTTGAAGAACGCCTCATCCGGCGTGGGAACGCCAAAGGCTCCGAAGCCCATGAGATTGTTGGTCAACCGGAATCGGTTTATCGCGGGCTGCCTTGCCGCTTCAATGTAAAAGGTTGAATAGCCACCCGGGATTGCGGTGTTGTGGTCGATAAGGAGATCGTCGAGCGCGCCGGGGGGCCCGCTCGTCATCCCGAAGAACGTCGTCGTGAGGCCGATCCAGAGATTGTTCACGACCGCGATCCGCTTCGTCGGTTGGCTCGGGCGCAACTCATCACTGGTCTGGAGAGAGAAGCCGCTGCCGGAATTCTTCACGATGTTGTTTCGGAAAAGCACGTCCTGGACGATCGACCAAGGCGCCGTGCCGTCTTGATTGCGCGGGGTCAGGACCACGGCGGCGCCGCCCCAGTTGTTCTCGAGAAGATTACCCTCGACGATCACGCGCTGCGCATTCTTAAGCTCGAACAGATTCTTTACTGTCCATCGAGCGCCCGCGAAACTGGGGTCGCCCGGCCGCCAGCTCAGCGGCTTGCAGAGGTGGTTGCGGCGGATCTCGATGTCAGACGGTACCAGACCCGGAATCCGCGGATCCGCACCGCCGAACATGACGTTCTCGGCCGCGCCCTCGAGGAAGTTGTTAACGATCTTGAAGGGTCCACGACCGTTGTAGCCCAGCACCGCCTGCGAGTCGTACCCCTCCGCGTGTATCTCGGAGACGTGCGAATCAATCACTGCGGAGGAGGCACTGTTCAGCAGGACGCCGCGAGAGCTCATCAGGGCCGGATGCCCATGGACGTAGCAGCGGTCGAGGATCAGATCGTAAGGCGTGTCCGCATCGGATACTTGGTCCCCCCCGAAGGCGACGATGGAGTAGATCGTCTTGACGGTTGGGGCCGCGCTAAATTCGACCCCGATGAACCGGTAGTGATGGGCGCCGGGCTCCGTGTGGACGGCCGGGCCGCTGTTCTGACTCTCGATCTTGGGCATCACGGAGGCGAAGGCCCGCGTCACGCGGGTTCCGGGGGGCGGCAACTTCTCGTCCGGCGCCCCGGATCGAATGATGATCCATCCGGACCCCGCCTTCTTCGGCAGACTGAAGTTCCCCCGAAAGATAGCGCCCGGCTCCAGCGTGATCACATCACCGGGCTGTGCGGCTCTCAGCGCCGCCTGCAAGTCACCGCCTGCGCCGACGGCGATCGTGCGTCCGCTTGGTGGCGTGTACGAAGTGTCAAGAAAGGTCCGTGGCGGAGTCGGGAGCACTGGCTGGGCCTGGGACTGCGCCAGGACAGGCCAGGCAAGGACGAGATCCGTGAGCACAATGAGGGAGAAGGCGACGGTGAGGAGGCGGCAGCGCATTGTCAAGGCCGCTATCGTCGCCAGGCGCCGGCGAAGAAGAAGTTCCGCACTTTCTCCAACGAGGTCCGGCCGGAGTACGATCCCTGCCAGGGGACGTCGCATGCCTTACAGATGCCGATGTCCTGCGGTCGCTTCTCGGTCAAGGCCCTCCGCAGGTTCACCATCCGCTCGCCGTTCCAGATCTCGTCAGCCGGCTGCTCCAGGAGGTTCCCGAGCACGTATTCGCTTCGGAGGTCGCGACAGCACCCGACCACGCGTCCGGCGAAATCGATCGTGAAATTCACCCAGGGTTGATGACACAGGGTGTAGAGCGTCCGCTCGGGCGCCTCGGGGCCCTTGCTCAGATTCACGAGGCTCTCGCCCAGCGCGTTGTGGAAGTACACCGGCATCACCGTCACGCGATCCGACCATTCTGCGAACAACCCACGCGTGCGCGCCATCAGACTCTCCGCATCGGCCGGCGAAGCCGCGTGGGTCGCCATGTCCTTGATGACGACCCGGAAGTCGGCGCCCTGCTCCACTCCCGCCCGCAAGAAGCGCCGGATGCCGTCGCGGGTCTCCCCCCAGACGCCTCTCGCCCGAAGTCGTTCGTAGAGGGCTGCGTCGGCGCAGAAGTCCGTCCCCACCATCCGCAATCCGGCCGCGACCAGCCGGCGGGCACGTTCCTCTGAGACGATGGAACAATTTGACGACACGGTCACGTAGATACCCAGCTCCGTCAGATGCCCGATGTACGCCTCGAGATGCTTGTTCAGCAGCGGCTCCCCGTCTCGGTGCAGGGAGACGATCCGCACGTCGAAGCAGGACCGGAGGTTGGCGATGATGCGCTTGAAATCCTCGAGCGACATGATGCCTCGCCCGTTGACAAAGTGATTCTCCTGATCGCTCTGGGGACAATAGATGCAACGGAAGTTACACGAGTTGATCGTTTCGATCGTAAAGAAGATCGGCTGACCCCACACGCGATCGCGCTGGAGGAGGTAGCTGATTCCGGTCGACAGCCGATTCAGGTGCCTGAGGTTCTGCATGCCTCACTTATAGTACTAGAGGTCGGCGTCCATCGCAGCAGATCAAGCTGTTGCCCGCGGGCAACCTATCCCTATAATGCCTGATACCGCACGACGATATGAGCCACAGAGATTCGAGGCTGAAGACTGCCCTCGCGAGTGTGCTCCACGCGGACCGGCGTGGCTGATCCCGCGATCGTCTCACCTCGGCGCGCCCGTCGGGTCGCCCATGTCCTTGCCTGGCCGACCGTGGCGGGCACCGAGATATCAACCCTTAGAATTGCCCAGACCCTGAGCGGACCCGACTTTCAGCATGTTGCGTTCTGCTCTACCGCCGCCGCCGCCGTCGAGTCTTTCTTCCACGCCGCCGGCTTTCCAACCGCGACTTACCGATCCGTTGACTTGAGCTACCGCAAGCCGAGAGCGTTCCTCCAAGCCTCCTTCAACTTAGCGCACAAGTTCAGCCGGCAGAGAATCGATCTGGTCCACTGCTCCGATCTGATGGCAGGTCTCCGCGCTGCCCCCGCGGCCAGGCTGGCCCGCCTTCCGGTGCTCTGCCACATCCGAAACCCACATCCGGACGTGGGACGCCACGATCGACCTTTGCTCTGGGCGGCCAACCGATTCATTTTCGTCTCTCGCCATGCCTGGCAGACCTTCAGCTATCCAGTGTCTACCGATCGCGGGTCGCTCGTGTATGACGGGATCGAGCGATCGCCGATCGATCGCGAGGTTGCCCGTCAGCGGCTTCGGGCTCAGTTCTCGATACCTCCGGATACGAAGCTCGTGGGCATGGTCGGCCGCCTTGCTGCGCAGAAGGACTACCCCACCCTGATCAGGGCCGCCGCGCGCGTCCTCTCCGTGTATCCAAACGTGCGCTTTTTGGTGGTGGGAGACCACACCACTACCGACGACTTTCGGCAACATTACCAAGTACTCACGCAGCTGGTGGCGCAGCTGCGGATCGAGCCATACGTCATCTTTGCCGGGTTTCGCGATGATGTGCCTCACGTCGTCAGCGGGCTCGACATCTCCGTCCTCGCGACCCACTTCGAGGGCTTCGGCCTCGTCTTAGTCGAGGCCATGGCGCAAGGGACGCCCGTGATCGGGACCGCCGTAGGAGGAGTTACCGAGATCATCGCCGATCGGGAGACGGGCCTTCTCCATGGCCACGCGGATGACGCCGACCTCGCGTCGAAGATACTCACGCTTCTCTCCAACGAGGTCCTCGCGCAACGGCTGGCGTCCGCGGGCCAACGGTTTGTCGAAGAACGATTTTCGATGGATCGCTTTGCCACCGGTATCGCACATGTCTATCGACGCATGCTCTCTATGAGCCACACGTCAGATGGGACGTGAGTTTGGCCGCCGCCTCGCAAGGCTGGTCCGCCCCTCCCCGCGCGCGGATCTCGAGATTCTCGTCCGCTGGTTGGTGTCGCGGCGACCGACGCGGGCGTGTCTCAACCTTGCCTACAACCGATTCTCGCTGGGTCGAAAGGAAGCCTTCTACTCCCAGTTTGCCAAGATCTTTCGGGACCACCCGCAGCACATCGCGGAAGGTACATGGTGGGCCAACGCCGGGGGCAGATGGGTGGCCCTCCCCCTGGGCGGGGACGACACGTGGCTCGAGTGGGACCTGGCCGTATCAATGCTCGGCCACGAGGTCGAGGTCAAGCACACTTACCTGAATCTGATCCGCCTTCGTCGGCCAAAGCTGTTTGTCGATATCGGTGCGAACTACGGTTTGCACTCCGTCTTATTCCTAGTGCACGGTGTCCCGACTGTGTCTTTCGAGCCCAACCCGCGGTGTCATGCGTACTTCCAGAAGCTCGCCCAACGGAACAAGGTGGCGTGCGAAATTCAGCAAGTGGCCCTGGGCGCGGCCGAAGGCTGGGTCGACATCTCCTTCCCCGAACGGGACACCTGGCTCGGGTCGACGAATTCGGCAGTGGCGGCCCAGTTGATCGAGGCGGATGGCCCAGTAACCACGATGCGCGTTCCCGAGACGACGCTTGACGGCTTCACGCAGCGCGACGGAAGGCGACCAGACTTGATCAAGATCGATACCGAAGGAAGCGAGGCGCGGATCCTGGAAGGCGCGCGCCATACTCTCGGGACGTGTCGCCCCTGGGTGATCTTCGAGAGCTGGCGGGATACAGGGCGCGCGAGCCTCCTTACGCTTTTTGAGGAGCTCGACTACAGGATCTGCGCCTTGCCACTCCAGCTTCCTCGTCCACCAATGGTGCTGGAGCAGACGCAGCTAGTGGAATGGCCGGAAACGAATCTGATCGCCCTGCCGATCGCAGATCTCCGTTGACAATCTACCCAGACAGCAGGAACCGGCACTCGAGCGTGTCTGGAGCATAGCCGCTCGCGGCACGGATATTGCCGCGTCTTGGAGACGACAGGCGGAAGTACGGTGCGCTCAGTCAAGCATTTCGTCTCGACTGATGGCTGCTCTCAGCTTAGTTGGCTGGCTGATCGTGAATCTCGACACAGTCGGCTGGACTCTCGTGATCCTCACCACGAGTCTCATGACCTTCGAACTGACGCGCCGGCCGGTTCCACGTGGAGACCGGCAGTCCGGCCGAAGTCGCCCCCACTGCCCGACGAGCCGACCGGCTAACCCTGGCTAGTCGGGTGGTCGCACGCCTATGACCCCGTCAAGGCGTGGTCTCCCAGCTCGATAAGACACTTTCTCCCTCGTAGTCACTCGGAACGGGAACCGAGAGAAACTCGAGCAGTGTCGGGGCCACGTCCTGCGTTCGCATCGGGCTGGTCTCGCCGCGGCGAAACCGTGGCCCCCGGCCGAGGAGCAGGCCTTGTTGCCAGTGGTCCCCGGTCCGATCCGCTACTAAGCTGCCAGTGACCGTCCCGATCCTCGGGGACTGTAGCGCGCTGATCGGAGCACTATGGTCCCACTCCACGAAGAGATCCGGCATATCCTGGAGACGTCGGCCCTGATAGAGCTCGCGAGCTCGCCGCACCCATAGAACAGCCGGCTGTCCCGTGACGGGATTGGCGAGTTCTTGTAGCCGGGCCGTCAGCTCATCACACAATGCCTCGTACTCGTCTCCCGGTGCCACAACACCGTCTGGCTCTCGACCTTTGAGGTTAATGCGAATGGCGCTGGTCATGTTGTTCGACGGAAGCAGGAACGCACGCATACCTGGCTTCCAGAGATTCGGATGCGGATGCGTGAAACCCCATAGAGCCACCAGGGGTCGAGGCAAGCGTACCTTCATGGCCTGCCGGATCCGCGCCGGTAGCAAGCGCCGCAGAGCCCAGATCATGCTGCGAATTCCCCCGATCGCGTAGGACTCGCGGCCGAGATTCGGCGTGTCCGCTGAACCGCTCAACCCCAAGCGATCTAGAATCGACTCCAGGAGGTGGGCACCCGAGTAGTAAGGCCCCATGCCGTGGCTCAGCATGACGAGGACGGGCACCTCCGGCGGCAGGTCGTCAAGGAGAGCGCCCAGACCCGCGTCGATAGCGCGGTAGACGTCCTGGATAGCGGAGCGCAACGCCGGCGAGGCGGAGGCAACGTGGCGAGGGTGGCCCGGGTCCATGAAGTGCCAGAACTGATGCCCCACGCAGTGCGATTCCCCGAAAACGCCGAAGAAGAAGTCCCAGTTCTCCTGGGCCAGAAAGTGGCGAAGAAGGCTGGTCTTCCGTTCGACGCCGACGAGAAGGCCGGCCCGCAACTGCTCGTAGTCGGCGAGCGATCGGTTTGGCGCGTCACAATAGGGAACGGGATGGTCGCCAAAGCGCTTCACCACATCATCGATCACGTCGCTCGGTGAGGAGCATCGACGCCAGCACCACGAATCATGGGCCCCCCAATTCGTGATCTGCACGCCATTGAGGCCGTCGGTGGGCCGGGCGAAGGGAACGTCGATTACCGCGACCCGCTTCCCCGCCCGGCTCATGTGGACCCAGAAGGGCGGCACGGGGAGCCGGTCGGCATACATGCCTATCTCGAGGTCGTAAGTCCCCGCCTTCACCGCGTGAAACGAGAACATCCCGTGACTCGCGGGAGAGGAGCTCGTGAGGAGAGTGGGCCAGCTGCCTCCCTCGAGGACCGCGACGGGTGTCGCAATAGGAGTGAGTAACCCCGACCCCAGGAGGCGAGCAAACGTCGGCAGAGCTCCCTCATTGGCCCACTTGCGCACGAGGCCTGCGTCGGCCGCATCAATAGCAATCAGTACCAACTTGGATGGCCGCATCTCGTATCCGCCCGTACGAGCTGTATTATTGCAGTTCTGGGAACCGAGCGACCTTAGATTCTGGAATTGCGAGCACGTTCGACCACCGCTTCAGAGTGTAAATCCGCGGCAATGTCCCGTCGCTCCGGATCTCGAAGAAGCGGTATCGCGGAGCCGGCAGTTTTTCCAGAAACTCTTTTGCGTCCAACGCGGCGAACCCGAATCCCTCGGCCGTGTGGCCATTCACCTCGAAGAGGACGATTGGCGCGTCCGGGCGATCAAGGGCCGTCTGGCCGCCCCGAAAGACCAGGAGCTCTGCTCCTTCGACATCGCACTTGATAAAGTCCGGCGCGGCGATCGTCCCTTCCCTGACCAGGTCATCCAGCCGACGTTGCTCGCAGACGGCCTCGTGGGCCTTCCCGTCGATCGCCTCGTCTGTCCAGTCGGCGAAGCTTGCTTTCGTATCGTCGGCCGGCACGAACAGCGTGCGGCTGCCCGTCTGATCTGACAAGCCATATGCGTGCAACGACGCATTCTTCATTCCGCGCACGGTTCGCCGGAGCGTCGAGAGCAGAGTCGCGTTGGGCTCGAATACAAAGAGCTTCCCCTCGGGACCGATCAGGCTCGAGAGAAACACCGCATGAAGCCCAACGTTCGCCCCGATGTCGAGGACCACGTCGCCGCGAGAAACCACGCGGCGCATGACGTCCTGCTCAGCTTGCTCGCGTGGGGCTCGAGTCCAGGGTTCCCCCTGCAGCAGGTACTGTGCCTGACTGGACCGCAGGTCAACGTAGACCGGGGCGCAGTCCCGGATCCGAATCGGCACTGACCACAGCGGCGTCAGATATCGTGTGGCCACGGCCGTCAGACGGGTTCGTCCCCGCAGACCGCTTCGTAGGTACCAGCGAAGCGCTTTGGCGAGAATCATCGACACAGCCTTGGTCGGGCCGTTGTGTCAAGCCGCTCGATGTGCTTCAACCCCCCGGCTGTCTACCGAGCCGCCTGCGCCACTGTCCGGACCGCCACCTTGAACGGCCGCTGCCCGTGAACCGCTTTCGTCGTCGCCAACTGGAGCGACAGCGGCTTGCCGGGCGCGAAGGTCAGAACGCCGACGACTTCGGCCTCCAGCGGTTGGGCATCCTTGCGCCCGGGATAGAAGACATGCTGCATCTTGACGAACCCATCAATGCGGGCTGTCACCCAGCCGTCCTTGGCCGTCAGCGCCTTCGCCGTCAGCGAGTGCTTCTCGATGCGGTCGGTCCGGGCGTCGTTGTTCTCGGTCTGCGGATAGAAGTACGTCAGCACCTTGGCGCTGACGTCTCGGTCGAGTTCCCACGTCTGGCCCGGCGTGACCTCGCCAGTTGGCAGGAGTTTCGACCAGTCCTCGCGCTTCAGCACGATCCAGTTCTCTGCGGGAAACTGGCCCCACGAGCCGCGGTCGTCGCCGCGTGAAATGAGGTGCAAAATGACGGCATCGCGCGCGGCGGGCGGCGGGACCGACTGCGGCGCCGGGGCCACGACCGGTTTGCCCGGCGTCGGCTTGAACTGGTCGACCGCCCGCCTGAGCGTGGCTAGTGTTCCCTCCGTGGAATCCTGGATCGTGTCGTACGTGTGGCCGTCGGGGGTTAGCACGTAGGCGCCCACCGAGCCCATGGAGAGCTTCCTCGCGACGCCCTCGTGGTAGATCCGGTCCAGCTCCTTCCGCACCTCGGCCGGGGCGGAGGAGTAGTCGTCGTTGGCAATGTAGACACAGACGAAGCTCCGGTTGAGCGCATCGATGACACGACGGTCGGAGAGCGGACCCGCTCTCAAAGCAAAGGCGCCGCCTCAGCACCGTCCCGTGTTGATCCGCCCGTCCCCGGTGAACAGATAGATCGGCCGATTGTGTTCCTTGCCGAGCTCGATCGCGGTGCGAACGTCGGTGACCCAGCCGATCTCGTCGAAGCGCTTATCCTCCGCGGGTGCCTGCCGTTCCGCCACTGTCTTCTCGACCCAGCGGACGACCTTAGCGTCGGGAATTCCTACGCCCGCGGCACAGGCCGTTGCCACTCCACCACCGAGAAGGAGCCCAACAATCAGTAACCCGCGGGAAGATCTTGTCCGTTCACGCATCGATTCTCCTCCTCAGACATCTACTCCTTTTGGTTCCGCTGTCCCCGGGGCGAAAAGGGCGCGAACAATGGATCTCGGGGCCGCGTCCCTCTCGAGCTCTGAGCCATCGTGCCCCCCCGGGGGGCCGCGGTCAAGGACATGGCAGAGGGGCCGGTTCCGGCGCGCTTGAGAGAGGCCCCCCCGAGTGACCGCCGCGCATGCCGCAAGCCGTCCGCGGACCGGGCGTGGTAGTGCTCAATCAGGTGGCGTCGAATCGCGGGCTGGTACGCATCCGCGTCGACGACGACACAGAGCTCTCCAATGCCGACTGTGCTAGCGTGAGTCTTGTGCGCATGAAACTCAACCGGACGCGTCATGATTTCTGCGCCGCGAAAAACGGCATCTTTTCTGGAGGATCTTGGGTGAGCGATTCAGGGCCGAGCGGCCCGCATGATGGGCCCTGAGCCAAGCGTCTTCGTCGTAGTTCTGAACTGGAATGCTCTTGGCGATACGATTGAGTGTCTGGAATCGCTTCGTCACGTGACCTACAGAGGGCAGCTCCAGATTGTGGTAGTGGACAACGGCTCAGAGGACGGCTCTCCGGCTACGCTTCGTTCGCGGTTCCCATGGGTCCGGCTGATCGAGAACGGCCGGAACCTCGGTTACACCGGTGGCAACAATGTAGGACTGCGCTACGCGTTGGACGAAGGGGCCGAATACACGTGGTTGCTGAACAATGACACGACGGTCGATCCGGACAGCCTCTCGTGCTTGGTTCGAGCGGGAGAGACGACAAAGCGGGTCGCGCTTCTGAGTCCTCGAGTGTGGCTCCCCGGAAGGGCGGACGTGTATTGGGCCGGCACGGTGCTCGACGTCGCTCAGCGTAAGTTTGTGGACGTTGTGGCCGCGGCGAAGCGCGGCATGCCGGCACCCGAAGGGCCGCTCCTGCTGGCTGGTACGGGCATGCTGATAAAGCGTGCGGCGGTTGAAACCGTGGGATTTCTCGAGGATCGCTATTTTGCGTACGTCGAGGATTTTGACTACTCCCTGAGAGCCATCAAGGCCGGGATGCGGACATGCGTGGTTCACGACGCCCGGATTCTTCACACACGATCACGATCGTTGGGTTACACGTCGCCACTCCGTCAGTACCTGATCACACGCAATCAGTATCTGTTCTGGCGTTCTCACCTGGGAAGAGAATGGACGAGGCGTGAGATGGGACGCCGGATCGCCAAGACCTTGCGAGAAGCCGAGGAGTGGGGACGCGAAGGACGCAGCGACATGTTCGGGGCGTGCATGGATGCGGTCTGGGATGCGTTGCGGGGTCACTTCGGAGATTTGAGCAGAAAGGGCAGCATGCCATGCCTGCTTCGGACTGTACTCGCGTGGCACCCGTACCTATGGATCTTGCTGCTCGAGGGAAGATATGGCGAGGTCATCGCGAAAATCGGAGCGAGGATGGGGGAGAGAAGGGGCAGATGAACGTCATCCAGCCATGGCAGCTACTCGTCCTCTTCCAGCATCGGTCGAATAGCGTACTCTGGCGCGGGTCCCCTGGCCTCGTACACAGCTCCCGTGAGCGGAGCCGGGCCGCACCGCCTACCGAGTGAGCATCAGCTTCAGTTCCTCGGGCGGGAAGTGAAAGCACCGCAGGCGGCGGGGAGCGCAATAGAGCACTTCTGGTTTGAGGACGCCGGTTTCACGTTGGCACGTGCTCGCGGACAGTATCTTCTTGCGCGATCAGATGGTCCAATCCCAGAGGGCTGGGACGAACATCGGCGCCATGGCTGGACACTCGGCGTCTCCAAGTTGCCCGTTGTCGCCGTGGGAAACGGGCTCGGGGAAGAGCTTGGATGGTGCATCGGATACGTGCTTCTTGCCGGACATCCACCGCCTCGCAGGTTATTGCTTGATACTGCCCGAAGCGATTCGATTGACAGCGACTCCATCAACACGTTCTACGAGACGGTGTTCGGCAGATATGTCCTTATCCTACTTCTGAGAAAGGAAGAGAGGATCTATCTGGACCCATACGGATCGCTCGCCACTGTCTATTCGCAGTCTGAGCCGATTGTTGCGTCGACCCCAACACTCCTCGGAAGCGCGTACAGCTGGAATGTCCCGTTGATCACGGCGCTGCGTATGCCCAACAGCGGCCTCTGGTTTCCCGGCACCTTGACCGCTCGGGCCGGGATTAGACGCCTGCTGCCGAACCACTTCCTGGATCTCATGGCATGGCGGGTCGCGAGGCACTGGCCAAGAGATCATCGCGACCTATCAATCGGCCCGAACGTGGCGGACACCGTGAAGACGATCGTGGTCGCTCTGAAAGGTGTGGTCTCATCGGCCGCTTCGCAGTCCTTGATCTATCTGCCTTTGACCGCCGGTCGCGACTCGCGAATGCTACTTGCATGCGCAAGGGAACATCTCCGCGCGATGTCGTGTTTCACGTTTCGCGAGGGCCGGGTGGTAACGGTAGACACACACGTAACGAAAGAGCTGGCGCGGCGGCATGGCTTGGAGCATGTCCTTCTGGACATTCGGTATGCCACGCGAGAGGAGTTGCGCCGGTGGCTTTACCTCACCGGGCACTCGGTCAGTGGGGAAGCGTGGAGAATCCACAAGAGACTAGAAGGCCTTGACAGCAACCGACGTCTGCTCAAGGGATTCGGCGGCGAGGTTGGACGGGGCTTCTTTTGGCTGGAGGGCGATGCTCCACGAATGACCATAACGGCTGCGAATCTGCTAAAACGGAGCGGGATGCCGCCTCAAGCTGCTCTCGTCACCGAGATCGAGGTGTGGGTCAAGGGCTTGGCAGGGTTGACCGCGTTGGACGTGCTGGACTTGTACTACCTCGAGCACAGGTTGGGCGGCTGGGCGGGGCCACATCACTATGGCGGGTGGGTGTCGGGGATCGAGTTGTCTCCATTTAACCAGCGCGGCGTCTTCGCCAGCATGCTGAAGCTTCCATACGAGTATCGTTGGAAGAACTCCTCGCGCATGACATGTGCGCGAGCTAGTGGCCGGAGTTACTGGCGTTGCCGTTCAATGAGTTCACGGGTGCCCGGAGGGTCCTTCGGCGTATCGTCAAACGTGGCAAGGAGACCCTGTATCCGCTGGCGCGCCCCATTAAGCGTCGCCTTCGCGCGCTGCTGAAACAGCAGCGAGATCCCTGAGGGGAGGCGGCTAGTCCGTATCAAGCGGCGCAACAGAGGTGTTTATGGGACCCGACCAAGTCCAAACCGTCGCATTCCCTCTTCGATTGCTTCAACTGCAACTGTGGCCGTCTGATCCCACTGGCAGTTCTGCTCCAGCCATTCAGCGTTCCGTGTCCCAAGTACGGCGAGCTCCTCGCTACTCAATGTAGCAAGTGCACGAGCAATACTCTTTGCGTGACGCGGGTCGAACGTCGGATTCCCGGTCAGAGCGAGTACCTCTCCGATATTGCCCACGTCTGGCCCAATGACAGGCTTGCCGAACGTGAATCCGAGAAAGACGTTCCCGCTGTTTAGCGCCTCGTACCGGGGAATGAACACCGCGTCTGCAGCCTTCACATACACGTCGACCTTCTCATCGGGGATAGCGTCGCCGACGATCGTCCATTTGTTCGCCGTGATGAGGAGGGCCAGGCGATTCATCCCGGCCCAGAGTGGGTTCCGTGGCCAAGGCAGTCGCCCCGCCATCAAGACATGCCATTCAGGTGCCCTCGTGGCATGCAGAATCAGGAGCAACTCGCGTGGATCTCGCACCTCGCCGAAGACTAGTAGGATCTTGCCTTTGCCATTCAGCTTCAGTCGGCGGCGCGCATCAGGCGGCGTAATATCGCCCAATAGCTGCCAATATCCTCCGTGGGGACATGTTCTGATGAAAGATGGACGCGCTGACGGATAGCGTGCCTCGATCGCTCGTATGGATGTCCTGCCGTGATGAAGGTGGATTTGTGCATTCTCGGCAACCAGCTGGTAAAGCTGGCGGTAGCCCTCACTCCGGCGTCCAGCGTGCGGGAACGCATTGTGGACGGTCCATAGCACGAGGCCGCTCGCCGCGCACGCGCGAATCCACTTCTCGAAACGGACCAAGTCCTCCGGCGTGGGCTCCTGCCAGCCGACCACGGCCTCCGGCCAATGGATCCACGTTACCGCTGGTATGTGGTCCCACGGGGGGGAAACGTGCTCAACAGGCCAACCGCAGCGGCTCACTGCTGATCTTAGCAATGAGAGGTAGCTGTTCCGCACGTCGCCGTGCGGGATGACTATCCGCTTGTGCACCGCCGACTCAGCACACGCCTAGGATCGACTGAAGGCCAGGAATAGAAACGTATAGCGCAGGTCTACTCTCTCCCAGTACACGACCTTCTCCTCACAGGAGGGGTCTATCGGTTCCGTAGGACGGAACCCGAACGCGGACGCCGTCCGCAACAAGAGGGGAACGTCCTCTTTCGAGAACAGCTTGAGCGGACAGTCGTACACGGGATCGTACCGCGCCTCCGTCAAGAGGGGCTCACACCAGTAGTCGGTCGAAAGCAACAAATGACCGCCGGGCTTCAGAACGCGGCTTGCCTCCCGAAAAAATCTCTCCAGATTCACGCCATGCTCGATGACTGAAAGGCACGTCACAAAATCAAATCGCGCCGCCGGGTAGTTGGTGTGTTCAATGTTCTGCCGCGTATACTGAATGTTGGCCCGGTGGAATGGCTGCGCGAATGAGAGATCGCACCCGTGCAAGTCTCGCCACCCGTAGAGGTGCAGCCACGGAAGGATCACGCCATACGTCGCCGAGCCCATGTCCAGCACCGCCGTGCGTCTATCCCCGTGCGTGAGGATAAACGAATACGCGCGGAACGCGTCCCAGTTCTTCTCGCGACCCTCGTGAGGCACTAGGCCGAGCTGACATAACGTCGTCAGAGTCGTTGCGACGTCCTGATCTTGCTTCAGTGAGGTGTTCATACTTCCGGTGAACAGGTGGCCACTCGGATCCTTCAGGGAGAGCACTCTGGCCAGCCCCAAGGAGTTCCTAACGGCACCTCGACGAGGGCGCATGCCGAAGTAATTGGAGCGGGTGCTGGCCCGGAGCAGTGCAAGGTTATACCGAAGCGTCGATGCAATTCCAAGTGATCGCAGGTGTGTTCGAATCTTTTCTGGGATCATCCTTGCTCCAGGATGCCAAGATGGTCTTGGGCTGATCCTTACCTTAATAGTGCCCTGGCCATCCTCGCAACTGGTCCAAGGTATGGACTCCAAAGCCATGGGTGGCGGCCGTAGTAGCGGGTCAGCTGTGTCTTCAGACTGCCAGTCCGCAGTCCTGTCAGCAGCCAGAAGATCAAGAGTTGATCGCCCAGGAAGGGCAGCGTTTTGAGCGACCACGGATAACCTAGGTCGTATTGATCCCTGAGGATCTGGCTGCCAACGCCAGCGTACAAGTCGGTCGCCGGCCGCCGGGTGAGTACGAGTTTGTTGAAGGCCATTACGACGGCAGCAAACTCCCTGTGCCTATCAAGGAAACGAATAATGGCCTCCGTAACGCCGGGCCATTCCGGCCGAAACGCATCATCAACGACTATCACGCCATCTTGCGCGAGCGATGCCGCGGCAAGCCGCAAATCGGACAAGGCCTCATCGGCATTGTGTCCACCATCGATGTGAAAGAATCGGACATTGTGCCCAAGTTCCTCGGGCCTAAGTGCCTTGGAGTTCAGCTGGAAAACCCGCATCGGAGGCACGCGGAGGGCGAAGCGGCGGAGGTTGGTTTCAAAGATCTGGCGATCGCCATAGCCGGAGCGAGAGACATTGGAGTCTTGAGACGTAAAGACGTCACATACGGTCAACGTTTCGCACACCGGATTCGCCATTGAAGCAAGCATCACAGCGCTCTTGCCATGATGGACCCCGATTTCGAAAAGGTCTCCCTGAATTCCGGCCCTTTTCTGCAACTCATCCAGCAAGGCGAACATCATGGCCGCCTCCGGCGAGAACCAGCCATCGATGCGGCGAATGCCTCTAAGAAGCTGCCGTGCTAGCGTTGCGTCCATTTGCATCCATCGTACCAGAACCGCTAACCGGATCAGCTCGTCGAACTGGCCTTTCACCGGTGCCGGAGACTGGTCGGAGGGTGGGGCACGTCACGAACGAGTAGCTTGGGCGCAATGGTGATGGGCCGTATACTAATCGGGATCGGAACTGCACGAACCCTTAACGTGAGACGTACACCGGATCCGAGAGCATTGCCGCAGGCTGATGCCGCGCTCACCGCTGCCTCGCGCAGCGTTTCCGCGGTCCCGGCGCCGCATGCGGCCGTAACGGTCATCGAGCCTTCCCACGGCTGGATCCCGGTCAAGCTGCGTGAGTTGTGGGAGTACCGCGAGGTGCTCTATTTCCTGGTGTGGCGGGACATCACGGTGCGCTACCGCCAGACGCTCATCGGTGCGATCTGGGCGATCATCCAGCCCTTCATGACGATGGTCGTCTTTACCGTCTTCTTCGGTAGGCTCGCGAAGATGCCCTCGGACGGCATCCCCTACCCGCTTTTCGCCTTTGCTGCCCTCGTGCCATGGACGTTCTTCGCTAACGGGCTCACCCAAGGGGCCAATAGCCTCGTCGCCAGTGGCCATCTCATCACCAAGGTCTACTTCCCTCGGTTGCTGGTGCCCACGGCGCGGGTCCTCAGCGGCCTGCTCGACCTCGCCCTTTCGTTCCTCGTGCTGCTCGGCATGGTCTGGTGGTACGGCATGCTGCCACGTCCGATCGCACTATTGTGGGTGCCCGGACTGGTCCTGCTGGCCCTCGTCAGCGCGCTCAGCGTCAGCCTCTGGCTCTCTGCCCTCAACGTGAGGTACCGCGACATCCAGCACGTTGTGCCGTTCCTCGTGCAGCTGTGGCTCTTCGCGACTCCGATTGCGTATCCTTCGAGCCTGCTGACGGAGCGCTGGCGCACCGCATACGCCCTCAACCCGATGGTCGGGGTCGTCGAGGGCTTTCGTTGGGCCCTGCTCGGCAGCGGCACCGCGCCGGGCCCGGTCCTGGGAGTCTCCACAGTCGCTGCTATCGTCCTGCTCATTACCGGGGCCTTCTTTTTCCGCCGTGTCGAGCGGACCTTCGCCGACGTGATCTGACCCTGGCCGACCATGACCGACGTCGCCGTCCGCGTTCAACACCTAAGCAAGCAGTACCGCATCGGCCGCCCGGCCTCTGCCCAGATGTTCAGCGAGGTGCTCGCCGCCGCCATCCGTCAGCCTTTCCGTGCTCTCAAGCGGTTAGGTGCCGGTAGCCTCCATACGGGCCAGATCAGCCATATCTGGGCGCTCCGGGATGTGTCGTTCGAGGTCGAGCGGGGCCAGATCGTCGGCATCATCGGACCGAACGGCGCGGGCAAGAGCACCCTCCTCAAGATCCTCTCCCGTATCACCGAACCCACGGCAGGGCGAGTCGAGATCCATGGCCGGGTCGCCTCGCTTCTCGAGGTGGGGACCGGCTTCCATCCCGAGCTGACAGGCCGAGAGAACATCTATCTGAGCGGCACCTTCCTGGGAATGAGAAAGGCCGAGATCGACGGCAACCTCGACGCGATCATCGCCTTCGCGGAGATCGAGAAGTTCGCGGACACGCCGGTCAAGCACTACTCCAGCGGGATGTATGTCCGGCTCGCCTTCGCCGTCGCTGCCCACCTCGAGCCGGAGATCCTTATCGTGGACGAGGTGCTCGCGGTGGGGGATGCCGCCTTCCAGCGTAAGTGCCTCACTAAGATCGAGGATGTGCGGCAGCACGGCCGGACCGTGCTCTTCGTCTCCCACAACATGTCGGCCATCAATCGCCTCTGCCAGCGCGCGATTCTCATTTCGGAGGGCACCATCCAGCAGGACGGGCCGGCGGCTGAGGTGACCAGCTCATACTTGCTGAGCAGCCTCAAGACCGCGGCGGAGCGAGCGTGGGTCGAGCCCGCTACCGCTCCGGGCGACGACGTCGTACGTCTTCGTGCCATCCGCATCCGCACCACCGAGGGCGCCACGGTAGAGGCGATGGACATCCGCCATCCGGTCGGCATCGAGATGGTGTACGACGTGCTGAAGCCGGGCTACTGCCTTGTCCCGACATATGAGATCTTCAACGAATCTGGTCTCTGCGTTCTCTCCACGTTGGGCCTCGAGCCGCAGTGGCGCACTCGTCCCCGCGCTATCGGCCGTCTGGTCAGCACCGTTTGGATCCCCGGAAACTATCTCGCCGAGGGGACCCTGCTCGTCACCGCCCGTGTTTTCTCGCCCGAGCCACTCAAGAATCACTTCTACCAACGTGACCTCGTGGCCTTCCAGGTAGTGGACAGTCTCGACGGCGATTCGGCGAGGGGCGATTGGGAGGGCGCTATGCCCGGGGTCGTCCGGCCTTTGCTCGAGTGGACCACTGCCACCGTCGAGCTGCAGCACGAGACCCTGTCCCGTTCCTCCTGACCATCTGCTGTGACCGCCCAGCCAGAGGTGTCCGTCGTCCTCAGCACCTACAATCGGGCACAGGTGCTGCCGCGCGCTCTCGAGAGCCTCCTCGACCAGGATCTCGCCCCTGCGCGATATGAGGTGGTCGCCGTCAACAACAACTCGTCCGACCACACCGGGCAAGTCATCACGTGCTTCTTGGGCAAAGCGCGGAACGTCCGCTACGTCTTCGAACCGAGACAAGGCCTTTCCCACGCTCGGAACACGGGAATCCTGGTGGCTCGCGCGCCCATCGTGGCCTTCACGGACGACGACGTGCGTGTAGCGCGCAACTGGCTGTCCACCATCATCCGCCTGTTCGCGGACCATCCCGATGTGGCTTGCGTGGGCGGCAAGGTCCTGCCGAACTGGCCGGGCCGGTGGCCTGCATGGCTCACACCTGAGCACTGGGCCCCGCTCGCTCTGGTCGACTACGGCGACGCCCCGTTTTACGTCAACGCCACCCGCCGACTCTGCCTGATCGGCGCCAACAGCGCCTACCGTCGTGAGGTCTTCGACCGCATCGGCATGTTCGCCCCGCATGTACAGGCCGTCGGGCGCGAGGTCGCTACGGAGGACCACGAGCTCCTCCTGAGGCTGTGGCGCGCTGGCGACCAGGGCCTCTACTGTCCAAGCCTGACCGTGATCTCCGACATCGCGCCGGATCGCATGCGCCGCCGCTACCATCGCCGCTGGCACCGCCGCCACGGCCGTTTCTCCGCCGTCATGCGGGACGAGGCGCTCGAGCGGACCAGAGCGGGCCGCCTCTTCGGGGTGCCGGCCCATGTCTATCGGAGCGCAATCATCGATTTCTCGCTCTGGGCCTCTGCTCTTCTCCACATGCGGCTTCACACAGCCTTCACTCACGAGACAGCGCTCTGGTCCGATGTCGGCTTTCTCTCGGCCCGTTGGCGAGAGTTCTTCTCTCCGCGGCGTGAGGCCCTGCTCCGTGAGCTCGCCAGCATTGCGCCGCCCGACCCCCCTAGATGATCCACCTCGCCCACCATCCGGACCAGTCCGACCGAGCTCCGCTGGCCAGGCGGTGCCCATGGCCTCGAGCATGTCCCCTCCAATCGCGTGCTTTACTAATCTCGTGAGTCTGAAAAAGATGGAACAACATGTACGGGCCGAGCGTTCTGGCGATAGAAAGGAGAACGCTCATGGCGATCGGCCGTCCCATCCCGGTGCTGAGGCTCACCGACGACGAA
>Ga0070699_100000151_pt1 | contig 65827 bp, 63 predicted proteins | sample KBSK1503metaG_FD_65473 | JGI IMG/M metagenome (GOLD analysis project Ga0070699, IMG submission 65473) | Corn, switchgrass and miscanthus rhizosphere microbial communities from Kellogg Biological Station, Michigan, USA - KBS K1-50-3 metaG | ecosystem: Host-associated > Plants > Roots >... | reverse complement strand
ATGTTAACACAAGGTTCAGAGCAGCGCACGACTATTATGGCTACAATTCTGTAAATTCTTGAGTTCGGGCAGAGACAATTTGGAATACAACACCGAACTAAGGTTCGGGGTAACTACCGGTTAATCGGCGGATCCGGGCTTAGCCAGGCGGCCGCAGCGCGTTCGATACCGCGGCCCAGCAGGCTCGATGTCCAGCCACGCTGCCGGCCCGGTCGAAGCGGACGCAGACCATGACTGCGCGGTCGCTTGCCAGCCCCGCTCGCAAAGCTCCCCGCAGGTCTGCCGCCCTGTCGACCTGACAGAAATCCAGGTCGTATAGCCGCGCAACGTCCTCCATTCGCAGCCCCAGCGGGGTGCCGAACAGCTCCTCGAAGACGTCTGCGTGCTCGACCTGGGGAAGGAAGTTGAAGATCCCGCCACCGTCGTTGTCCAGGACCACGATCAGGGCCCGGACCCCATGACGGCGTATGGCCCACAACCCGTTCATGTCGTGGTACAGGCTGAGGTCCCCCAGCAGCAGCACGGTCGGCACTTCCCGCGCTGCGGCCGCCGCGCCCAACCCGGTCGAAACCAGCCCGTCGATGCCGCTGGCGCCGCGGTTGGCGAGGAAGCGCTGCCCGGGCAGGGCCAGCGGCCAGAATGTGTCCGCATCCCGGACCGGCATGCTGGACCCGATCACGACCTGTGCCTGACCGGGCAGCGCGCCGGCCAGCGCCCGGACCACCTGGCCCTCGTGAAGCGGCGAATCGGCGAGGTTTGCGGTCAGGGCTCGAGCCGCCGCTCCCCCAGCCTCGCACCAGGCGCTCTGCCAGGCCATCGGCAGGCTGCGCTCCGGCAGGAGTGACGCAGCGGCCGACAGGAGCGGCCCCGGTTCGCAGCGGAGGAACTCGGCGGCGAGCTGATCCGGGTCCCGCCAGCCATCCGTGTCCAGGACCAAAACCGGCGCGTTCGCACCCCCGACGAACTGGTTCACCGCCCTGGATGTGGACGGTGCGCCCAGACGGATGACCAGGTCGGGCCGGTGATCCGACACCCACGCGGAGTCCCGCAGCATGGCGTCGTACGCCTCGACCACGCCGGGTGTCGCGCGCACCCGGAGTTGGGACGTCGGTTCCGCCAGAAGGGGAGCGTCCAGGCGCTCAAGCAGGTCCTCAACAGGACGGCGAAGGGTGGCTCCCTCGCGCAACTCGCCGGCAACCAGGAGCGGCCGGTGCGCCGAGCGCAGTCGCTCTACCAGGTCGGCCACCAGCGTGTGATCGGCCAGCTTGCTGCCACGGCGGACTGTCACCGGCGCCGCAGCAGGCGGCACTGGTTGCGGCACCTCGCCGCGGGGCGGCGCCAGCGGTTCGCGGAACGGGAGGTTGATGTGGACCGGCCCGGGCGGCAAACCGGTTGTCTCGGCCACCGCTCGCGCTGCCAGACGCCGCCATCGGGACGGGGCACCCGGCTCTGCGTCTGGGACCCCAGGATCGAAGAACCAGCGGACGGCCCTCCCGTAGAGGTGCGCCTGATCGATGGCCTGGTTCGCACCCACTTCACGCAGCTCCGGTGGCCGGTCGGCGGTCAGGACCAGGAGCGGCGTCCGCGAATGATGAGCCTCGATGACCGCCGGATGGAACTCTGCGGCAGCCGTCCCGGACGTGCAGAGGACGGCGACCGGCCGCTCAGTGGCCTTGGCCATGCCCAGGGCGAAGAAACCTGCCGACCGCTCGTCGATGTGCATCCACACCCGGATCCGCGGATGCCGGGCAAAGGCCATCGCCAGCGGCGCCGACCGGGAGCCCGGGGCGATGCAGACCGCGTCCAACCCGGAGCGGGCCAGCTCATCGACGAACGTGACTGCAAAGGCTTGGGTAGGCTGCGGGTCAGTCATGGAGACGGTTACTTGCCTGGCCGGGTTCAGCCAGCACGGGGACAGCTGGCACGAGCTGACGCGACTGGTGACTGGCAGCTATCAATGGCTGACCCCCGAGATCCGGACGGCCACCCTTGCCGAGGCGCAGGCAGAGCTGCTCGAGCTCTGGGAACGAGAGGGCGTGCAGCGCAGCCACCTGGTCGGCTACTCGCAGGGTGGGCGCATCGCCCTGCGGGCAGCGTGCGATCATCCGCAGCGGCTGCTGAGCCTGACGACCATCGGTGCGCATGCCGGCTTCGACGATGACGACCGCGCCAGACGTCGCCAGGAGGACCTCGCACTGGCCGACCGCATCGAGGGCGAGGGCATCGATTGGTTTGCGACCTACTGGGCAGCACTCCCGATCTTCGCGGGCCTGGCCCGCCGTGGCCCGGCTTTCCTGAGCCAGCTGGATGCCGCCCGACGCCGGAACGATCCCGCCCAGCTGGCGGCTCAGCTGCGGGGCATGGGCGCGGGAGCGGTCGAGCCCTTCTGGGACCGGCTGGACCGCACCACAACCGCCACGCTGGTGATGGCAGGGGCCGACGATCAACGCTACGTTGCGTTTGCCCACCGGCTGTGCGCCCTGATCCCTCATGCGGAGATCGCGCTGGTTGCGGGCGCAGGCCACGCCGCTCACCTGGAGCGACCGGCCGAGGTGGCCTCTCTGCTCGGGGCCCACCTGTCCCGCGCCCGCGCTGAGTAGCTTCACAGCAGCAGCCCCAGCGTCCAGAGCAGCGCCCACCATACCTCCATCGCCGCGGCCCGCTTGAGCGCGCCGACCAGGACCGGCGCCTGCACGGCGGCAGTGGACCTGACGATGGCGATCGCGACAACCACGGTGAGCACTGGCAGGCCGGCCCACCGAGGTGCCCAGCCGAAGGCGACGACGACCGCTGGAGCTGCCACCGCTCCGGTGAGCAAGGCCGCAATCAGCAGGCGGGTCCAGCGCCTGCCCAGCCGAACCGCCAGGGTGCGCTTGCCGGCTTCCGCGTCTGTATCCAGGTCCCGCAGGTTGTTCAGAGCCAGGATGGCGCAGGCCATGAAGCCGGTCGCGCACCCCGCCACCCAGGCCGCCGGCGGCACTCGCAGCTCGTGTACGTAGGTCGTGCCCGCCGTGGCGAGCAGGCCGAAGAAGACGAAGACGAACACCTCACCGAGGCCGGCGTATCCATACGGCCGTGGCCCACCCGTGTACAGCCAGCCGGCTGCCACCGCCAGGGCACCGAAGACGACCAGCAGCGGGTTCGTGACCAGACTGACCGCCACCCCCACCACGGCGGCGAGGCCAAAGGCGGCAACCGCCGCCCACCTGACCTGGCGTGGCGGCACGACGCCGGACGACGCGGCGCGCAGCGGGCCGACGCGGCGACGGTCGGCACCGCGCCGGTAGTCCGAGTAGTCGTTGGCGTAGTTGGTGCCGACCTGGATCGCGATCGCTACCACAAGAGCCCCCAGCCCAGGCAGTGTGCGCACCTGGTGGTCGTGGGTCGCAACCGCGGTGCCTGCCAGGACGGGCGACACGGAGGCGGCCAGCGTTGCCGGCCGGGCGGCCATCCACCACACGCGCTGGGCGCTGAGGCGCGGGCTACGGCCTCTTTGGGAAGCGTGAGAAGTCCGGCTTTCGCTTCTCGACGTAGGCATCACGGCCCTCCTGGGCCTCCTCGCTCAGGTAGTAGAGCAGCGTCGCGTCCCCCGCCAGCTGCTGGATGCCGGCCAGGCCGTCGTCAGCCGCGTTCATGCCCGCCTTGATCATGCGCAGTGCGAGCGGGCTGTGCTGAAGCATCTTGCGAGCCCACGCCACGGTCTCCTCTTCGAGGCGGTCCAACGGGACGACCTTGTTGACCAGGCCCATGTCCAGCGCCTGTTGGGCGTCGTACTGATCGCACAGGAACCAGATCTCGCGCGCCTTCTTCTGGCCCACGATCCGGGCGAGCAGCCCCGAGCCGTAACCGCCGTCGAAGCTCCCGACGCGAGGACCGGTCTGGCCAAAGCGGGCGTTGTCGGCGGCGATGGTCAGGTCGCAGACGATGTGCAGCACGTGCCCGCCCCCGATCGCATAGCCCGCGACCATCGCGATGACAGGCTTCGGCGTCCGCCGGATCTGGACCTGGAGATCCAGAACGTTGAGGCGACCGACGCCCCCCTCGTCACGGTAGCCGTCGTCGCCGCGGACCCTCTGGTCGCCCCCGGAACAGAATGCCTCGGTGCCGGCGCCGGTCAAGACGATCACGCCCACCTGTGGGTCGTCGCGGGCCACGCTGAAGGCGCTGCTGAGTTCGAAGAGCGTCTTGGGACGGAACGCGTTGCGGACCTCGGGTCGGTTGATCGTGATCTTCGCTATGCCTTCCAGGGTCCCGTACCAGATGTCGTCGTACTCGCCGCTTCGCACCCAACCGTTCAAGTCAACACTCCTAGAGCGATCACTAGTATGGTTGCCATGGTAGCCGATCCTCTCCGCGATCTGGCCGGCCGCCACGGACCGCGGCGTGCCATGGTTGACCGCTCGGCCGGCTTTTGGGTGAGCTGGTTCGATCTGGACGCATTGGCACACAGCTGGGCCCACCGCCTGGAGGACCTTGGCCTCCAGTCGGGTCAGCGCGTGGCCGTGATCGAGCCCGCGGGCATTCGCTTTGCGGCCTTGCTGCACGCCTGCCTGCGGTCGCGGGCTGCGATCGTCCCGATCTCACCTCGAGCGCCGGCGACTGAGATCGCGCGGGTGCTGGCCGACTGTCGTCCTCGGGTCCTGGTACGCGACGGCGAGCCCGAGGCTCTGTCCGCGCCCGCAGCAGGCGCTCGATCAGACGCCTGCATCCTCTACACGTCCGGCACCGCCGGTGAGCCCAAGGGCGTGCGGCTGACGCTGGCGAACCACGTCGCCTCCGCACTCGGCTGTCAGCAGATGCTCGGCGCGACAGTGGCCGACCGCTGGCTGCTGGCTCTCTCGCCCCACCACGTCGGCGGCCTGGCCGTGTTCTTGCGGGCCGTGGTCTGCAACCAGCAGCTGATCACGCTGAGCCGGTTCGAGGAGCGAGCAGTGCTCGAAGCGATCGAAGCCGACCGCCCGACCCTGATGTCCCTGGTGCCGACCATGCTGGCTCGACTGCTCGACGCGGGCGGCCTCGAGCCGCTGCGCCGGCTGCGCGCGATCCTTGTCGGCGGGGGGCCCGCACGCGCGGACGTGGTGCGGCGCTGGGCTGGGCTGGGACTGAACGTATGCCCGACGTACGGACTGACCGAGACCTGCTCTCAGGTCACCGTCGTGCCGCCTGGGCGGGCCGTGGACCTGGCGGGCACGGCAGGGCTGGTCGGCCCGCACGCCTCGATGTCGGTGGTAGCCGGCGAGATCGTGGTCTCCGGACCATGCGTGTCGCCCGGCTACGTGAATCCAGCGCTGACCCCCGCTCCTGACGGTCGCTCGTTTCCGACCGGAGATCTTGGCCGGCTGGAGGATGGGGTGCTGACCGTGCTTGGGCGGCGTGACGACACGATTCTCACCGGGGGCGAGAACGTGCGGCCCGAGGAGGTGGAGGCGGTGCTTCTGCAGCATCCTCGCGTTCGCGACGCCGCTGTCGCCGCTCGGCCGGACGCTTTGTGGGGTGAGGTCGTGGCCGCGTGGATCGTCGCAGACGGCGTCACCGAGCCCGAGCTGGAGGGGTGGTGCCGGGAGCGGCTGCCGACGTTCAAGGTTCCCCGCCGCTGGTCGTTTCTGGAGCGTCTGCCCCGCAACGAGGGTGGCAAGGTACTGCGCCGGCTGCTCTGACAGGACGGCGAACGCCGCTCGACGTGCGGGCTACAGGACCGCGGGCACTACCTCGAATCGATCCACGTCGATCAGCCCCCGGTCCGTGATCTTCAGCTTGGGAATGACGGACAGGGCCAGGAAGCTCAGCGCCATGAACGGAGCCGGCAGCGACACTCCCATGTCCTCAAGTCTCCGCTCGAGTCGCCTGAGGCCTCCCGCCACTTCCTCCAACGGCCGTTCGCTCATCAATCCGGCCACCGTCAGCGGGAGGTCGTCGACCGGGCGCCCGCCGTCGGCAACAACAATGCCGCCGCCAATCTCTGCCAGCCGCCCAACGCAGGCTGCCATGTCCCGATCGTCCAAGCCCACGACGACGATGTTGTGCGCGTCGTGCGCGACGGTCGACGCGAAGGCGCCGCGCCGCAGCCCGGTACCGGTCACGAAGCCGATCCCGATCCGTCCTGTGGCATGGTGCCGCTCGACCACGGCGATCTTCGTCAGATCGTGCTCGGGGTCCGCCTCCACGAGGCCGTCCCGAACGCGGCCGTCCGTGATCTCCTCTTCGGTCAGAAGCTGCCCCGGGATGAGGCGGATGGCTCGCACACGCGAGCCACTCGCGGCGATCTGGAATGAACGGGCGTCCACGGGGGCTGTCCGAACGGTGCGACGGGCCCATTCCGGGGCCTGGATCGACCCCCACTCCGGCTCCCGGCCCCGCTTCAACACGAGGCGGGGTTCGAAGCGCTCGAGGTCCTCCAGCACCAGCACGTCCGCCTGGTATCCCGGCGCGATCGCCCCCAGGCGCGGCAGATGGTGGAACAGTGCCGGGTTCAGTGTCGCCATCACCAGGGCCGCCTCCGGACGCACACCGTAGGCCACCGCTTTTCGAACCATCTGATTGATGTGGCCTTCGGCGGCGATGAAGTCCGGCTCTCTATCGTCGGTGCAGAACATCAGGCCCTCGGGACCGTAGGACTTGGCCAGCGGCAGCAGGTCGACCAGGTTGCGGGCGTTCGAAGCCTCGCGGAGCATGACGGCCATGCCCAGGCGCCGCTTCTCGAGCGCCTCCGCGAACGTCGTCGACTCGTGGTCAGACGCAATCCCCGCGGCCACGTAGGCGTTGAGTGCGGGGCCGCTCACCCCCGGTGCGTGGCCATCGACGTGGTCGGTCAGCCCCGTGGTCAGCTTGGCCAGCTCATGGTCGTCACCCGCGATTACCCCTGGGAAGTTCATCATCTCGGCGACGCCGATCACACGGCGGCGGCGCAGCAAGCCGCTGATGGCGCCGACCGACACCTCCTGCCGCGGTGACTCGAACGGCGAAGCTGGGATGCAGGAGGGCGCCATGACGAAGACGTCCAGCGGCAGACCATCCAGAGTGTCGAGCAGCCAGTGGATGCCATCGGAGCCGAGCACGTTCCCGATCTCGTGGGGGTCGGCCACGATGGCGGTCGTACCGCGAGGCACCACTGCGCGAGCGAACTGGTCGGGGGTCAGCTTCGACGACTCGATGTGGACGTGGGCGTCGATGAACCCTGGCACCAGATATGCGCCGCCGAACTCACGGACCTGAGCCGCGTCATAGCGGCCCAACCCGACAACGTGCCCGTCGCATATCGCCACGTCCACTTGCAGCCACTCGCGCGTGAAGACGGAGAAGACGCGGCCGCCGCGCAGAACCAGGTCAGCCGCCTCGTCTCCACGCGCGACCGCCAGCCAGCGGGCGTCCAAGGCGGCGCGGCGCCTCAGGTGCCCACCTTGTCCGCCGCCCGAAAGCGCATCGCTGACCAGGTGTCGTCGACCGCGATCAGCGAGACTCCGACGAGGCCGCTCTGCTTGCCCATCAGGTCCCACAGGATGTCGCGGTTGAGGTCCGTACCTGCCCTCTTGCCGCCCTTCGGGTAGCACGCCCAGAGCAGCCCCTCCGGCTTCATCGCCTTGACCGCGGCCGGACCATCCCGCTCCAGCTCGGCGGAGTCTCGCAAGAACACCTGAACCACGTCGACCGGTGACCCAGACGGATCGACCAGCTCCGCTCCATCGGGAAGTGGCCGCAGGAGCTCAGCATAGCCCGCCGGCGCGTTGATGACTGTGACGCGGTGGCCGGGCTTGACGAGCAGCTTGTTTGCAAGTGGGCTGGTGGTCATGCAGTGTCCTCCGACGGTCAGACTACTGCGCGCGCCAGCGCCGCGGTCGTGCCAAGGCCGGTGCGAAGGGCATTAATACCGGTGTCGGAGGACCAGCCGCCCGGGTCAGCTCGTTCCAGGCTCGTCGCCCGATGTGATCCAGCGTCCGCCGCCCGACGCCGCCACCAGGTCGTCGGCCGCTCGCGGCCCCCAGGAGCCGGCCGCGTACGCCTCGGGGTGCCCTTCCGCCTCCCAGGCCTGGACCACCGGGTCCACGATCTCCCACGATCGCTCTATCTCCTTGCCGCTGGGGAAGACCGTATAGCCTCCGGCCAGGATCTCGCTCAGTACGTTGACGTAGGCGTCCGGAAGCTCCTGCCGGGCCAGCAGCTTGTACTCGAGCTTCATGCCGGCGGGCACCATCTCAAAGCGGCCGCCCGGTCGCTTGGCACCGATGCGGAGGAGGATCCCCTCGTCCGGCTGGAAGCGGATGACCAGGAGTGTCGGGATTCCTCGTTGCCGCCGGCCGCTCACCCGCAGGTGCGGCGCATCCTGGAAGCGGACGACAACCTCGGTGAGCTGGCGACGAAGCGCCTTGCCCGTGCGGATGAAAATAGGCACGCCCTCCCAGCGCCAGTTCTCGATCACGACCCGGCTGGCGGCGTAGGTCTCTCGCCTCGAGTCAGGTTCGACCCCCTTGGCGTCCAGGTAGCCGTCATACTGGCCGCGAACTGCGACGGCGGGGTCGAGCGGCGCCACCGCGCGCAGCGCCTCCTGCTTCGCCTTGCGGATGTCTGCCGGGTCGAACGTCGTCGGTGGCTCCATCGTTACCAGGGCCAGCAGCTGGAGGACATGGTTCTGGACCATGTCCCGGACAGCGCCGATCTCGTCGTAGTAGCCGGCGCGTGTGCCTATGTTCTCTCGCTCTGCTGCCGTGATCTGGATGCTCTCGATCATCGTTCGGTTCCAGACAGGCTCGAAGAGAGAATTGCTGAAGCGAAAGGCGAGGACGTTCTGGACCGTGTCCTTGGCCAGATAGTGGTCGATCCGAAAGACCTGGCTCTCCTCGAACAGGTCCTCCAGCTGCCTGTTCAGGAGCCGGGCGCTGGCAGCGTCGTGGCCGAGCGGCTTCTCCACCACGATCCGCCGGTTGTCGCCGCGCGTCGAAAGACCCGCTCTGGTGAGCCCATCCAGGATGGCCGGGAACGTACTGGGCGGCGTAGCGAGGTAGTAGACGACCGGCCGGCCGTCACCGTTCACTTCTCGGCGCAGCGTCTCGTACGTGTCCGGCCGGTCGTAGTCCAGTCGAATCCAGTGCGCTCGGGCTGCCAGATCGGAGCTGCCGCTGGCCTGGGCGACCATCTCGCGAAACTTCTCCTGCGACAGCGCCGTGCGCCCGGTGCCCAGCACCCGAACCCCGAAGTTCACCCCAGGCAGGGCCGGAAGGATCTTGCGCCGGGTCAGATCGCCCGACGCCCCGAAGATGACGATGTCCGTCGCCGGACCGGCGGGGCCGTCCATCGTCCATATGATGCTTCCGTTGTCGTGCGACCCGCCCGGGCCCCGCCTGCTACGTGCCGTCGGGCAGTTCGCACTCCAGCGCCGACCGGAGCCAGCCGGTGGCTCCGCTCGAGTGCCACCCAGCTCCGATGTAGGTTCGAGCTCTGCTGTGGGCGGTGGCCACGCAGGCGAGCTTCAGCATGACGTCCATGGGAGGGGACTCCCAACCCGTCTCCCAAGCCACAAGCTGGTCGGCGGTTGGCTCCCTGTCCCCGGTTTCGCACCGAACCATGGACGCGAAGTCTTGCCAGCCGAGGCCGGTCAGTCCGCGAAATTGGCGCACGGCGTCCGCCACCCTGGCCCGGACATCGTCATCGAGGTCGCATCGGGTGAAGCCGAGGCGGGCTGCGAGCTCCACGACTCGGCCCTCCTCCACCAGCTTCGACATCTCCCGGAGGACATGTCGCCAGGGGCGCGTTTGGTCCGTGGATTGCACGGTTGGCCGGCTATTGCCAACCAGTAGCTCGCGGCACTGGCTCAGGCAGTAGATGCAGATTCGCGCGTCTAGCCCCTCGTGCACCGGTCGAGTGGCGGCCTGGTGGCGTCCGCAATACGAGCAGCACAGGTCCCCCCGTTCCGAGGCGATGGGGCGTCGCGGAGCCGTGAGAGCGGCCATGACCGTGACCACACATCCATCACAGATGTAGACGGCCCCGCACACGCCGTCGGCGCAAATCAGTGTTGCTGCCTGGTCCTGCCGCTCGCCGCAGAAGGAGCAACGGTGACGATCTTCGGTGCCTGCCACCTGGAACCTCCAAGGATGCCCTGGGATTCAGCCAAAGAGGTCGGTCTTCTCTTTGCCGGCCTAACAGAAGTAACGCCCAGGGCAACACATGTACCCAGATTGCTTCCATGTGGTTGACATGGGGCCCGGAAGTGGTGGCTGACCGTGTACCATACCCACCCTGATGGAGGGGCCCCGACAGTCGGGGCAGGCGTGGCTGCCCTATCGTCCAGGCTCGGTGGACGACTTCGACCGAATCTACGAGGCGACGTATGCGCGGCTCCTGGCAACACTTGTCGCGCTGCTGCGCGACCGGGGTGCGGCCGAAGACTGTGTGCAGGAAGCTTACCTTCGCGCGTTCACCGCCTGGCCCCGCTGGAAGCCCGACGCGCCGGTCGAGGCCTGGCTGCACAGGATCGCGATCAACGTCGTGGTCTCACACCGGCGTCGAGAGCGCCTGCACGAGATTGGCCAGATCGCGCTTCGACTTGGCCTTCCCGTCGAACCCAACCCCACAGAGACGGAAACCCCCGACGTGTTGCAAGAGCTGCGCGCGCTGCCTCCCAAGCAGGCGGCGGCGCTCGTCCTGCGCCATGTCCACGGATACACCAACCGTGAGATCGCCCACGCGCTCGGCGTGCCCGAGCGAACGATCGCCTCCCGACTGGCCGCCGCTCGCTCGCGGCTGCAAATTCGGTTGGGCCATCTTCGACCCGGTAGATCGGTCGCCCTGAGCGTTTCTGTTGACGAATAGGCGATGAGAAACGACGACGAGTTCGAGCATTGGTTGGATCGGGAGCTCCAGCGCGCGATCCGACCGCAGCGAGGACCCCGCCCCCGAGCCGCGCAGTCTATGTACCGCGCGGCTTACCGCGCAGGAGGGCTATGGCCGACCAGGCCAAGAGGCGTCGCGTCCAGTACCGGGAAGGCCGCGGTGGGCATTGTGGTCGCCACCCTGGCCCTGGGTGGAGGGATGAAAGCCGCGACCGCGACCACCGGCAGCACCAACCCGCTGGTCTGGAGCCACAGCGTCGTGGAGGAGGCCGGGGCCATCCAGGGCCCGAACCGGGTCATCAGCCGAACCGTCGACGCGAACGCGGCCCCTCGTCCGGCCACGCCGATTCCGACACCGACACACGGCCCGGCTCAGAACCATAAACGGGATCACAAGCAGACCAACGGCCACTCCCCCTGCCCCGGCGACGTCGCCAAGGCTGACCACGACAGCTGCAACCAGAGCGACGATGAGAAAGAGGCCGACCATGGCAGCCAACCATCTCCCTCGCCGAAATAGAACGGTAGGTGAGCCTCCAGTCGAACGTTCACGCTTGTCGCTGGACGTCACTGCAGACGCACTCAGAGAACGCCTCACGAATCCAGCCGCAGACCCAGTGACAGAGCTGCAGGCAGACGCGCTGCAGCCCGAGCTCCTCGACCTCGGCACCGAAGGCCTGCTCGTCCACGGCCACTACGGACTGTCCGAGACGCTCCAGCCGCTCGGGCTCGGCCGCGAGGCAAGCAAAGGCCGCTCCAAACTCATGGCCGAATTCCTGGCCGGTCTCGGCCGGCTTCGTTGGAAACCCACGGCAGAGCTGGCGACCGAGCCAGACGGTGCGCCACCCGCAGAACCAATCGCAGATCAACTCGCAGCGGTCGACCAGGCCGGCCTTCGCCAGGACTTGATGCAGACGTTCGCACTCTCCGAGTCGGGTAGCCTCCGCCGCCGCCACGAATGCCGCTTCGTCCCCGAGAAGTGTTCGGAGACCGCTGCCCGCCCAGGCCAGCTCCTCCACGATGGATAGTCCCTGCGGCGACACAGGCGCGCAGAGCACGGTGCACGTACGCCGGGATTGGATGCCGCAGACCCAGTGACAGAGCAGGTGGGAGAAGGAGCTCATGTGGAGCTCGGCAACCAGCCCACGGAAGGCGCTCGGATCGCGCCGGGCAACCGCACCGACCATCGGCTCGACCAGCTCGTACTCGGTGGCGACACGCACCGTGATCTCGGCAAACTCACGAAGGTCCGGCAGCTCCTCCAGGGGTGGCCCGCAGAGCTCCAGGCAGGTCAGCCCGCTTGCCCTGGTGCGCAGCCAGTTGCAGGCAACCTCGCAATGGTCCATGAGGTCGAGCTCGCCCAGCACCCGCAGGAATGACCGCCTGTCCGCAGCCCGGAATGCGTCCAATGCAGCCCTGGAGCGCTGGTCGTCGCCGGCCAGCCGGGCAACGACTTCGGTCGCCCGTCGCAGGTCGTGGGATATGTCAAGGTCGTACACGGCGTGAGCCTCCTTCGGTTGCGATCGATGCGGCCACGCTAGGCCACCTCCTCCCAGCCGGCCATCGGGAGAAGTACTCGGTCCGCATACCTGTTCTGCTCAGCCCGCTTCCACGGTCTGGAAACGGGTACCCAACTACGTACTTCTCCGGCTGTCAGTTGCCGGGGGCCCGTCTACCTTGGGCGACACACGACAGCTCTCGGTGCGAAGGCCGGGTCCCGGGCGTGCTGTCAGATGGAGGAGGTCGCCATGGTGGAGTTGCCGGAGGAGGACCGCGCGGATCGACAGGGTTCGTGCTTGGTCATCGTTGGCGCCACCACGGCAGCAACCGCGATCGGCGTGCTGATCCTGGGGAGGCACTGGATGGGCGTCGCGCTGGTTCCGATCGCAAGCGCTGCCGGCTTCGTGGCCGGGTTACTGCTGTCTCGTTGGCTGGTGCGCGGGCCGCGGGCTACACTTGGTAAGCCCCTCGTCCCGGGCGCTCATGAGCTCCAGGAGGAGTGATGACGATGGACCCAGTACAGGTAGCCGTCGTGAACCAGACCACCCGTCTAGCGGACGAGGACTTTGCCCGAGGCGTCGAGGTTCTGCAGAGGCAAGTGAGCGCGGACTACGCCCCTGTATGGCATATCGACGCCTCCTTGCGGCCCCTGGAGAGGTCGCGCCTCCGTGAGAAGTATCCGCAGGACTGGGGCTTGATATTGGTCGATGGCCCCCCCCACGCCAAGTCACTGGGCTACCACGACCTCACGTCGACCGGATTGCCGCTCGCCATCGTCTTCGTCAACGCGGCCCGTGAGCGGGGCGAGGACTGGACGCACCCAGCCAGTCACGAGCTGCTGGAGATGCTCGCCGACGCTGACATCAACCTGGCCGCCTGTGTCAATCCTGAAACGGGCACCACCCAGATCTACGCCCGTGAAGTCTGTGACCCCTGTGCCGCCTACGAAGACGGTTATGAGATCGACCGCCGGAAGGTCTCCGACTTCGTCACCCCAGCCTGGTTCCAGTCAGACGCAGGGATGCGATTCGCCGCCAACTCGATGCTACGGCAGCCCTTCGACAAGACGGAGAGAATCGGCGCCCCGCTCACGATGACGCCCGGCGGGTACATCGGCGTGTTCGACCCCACGATCTCCGCCTGGACGGTCGTCGGCAACTCGACCGGCCAGAACGAGCCGGCCCAGGAGGGTACGCGGCTCGAACGCCGAGGCAGGGCCCGGAACCACTGGCGGACCAGCGACATGGTCTGGACACCCTGAGCTCGGGCCCCTCGATTCCGCTCACCCGCCGTGAGCGGGAGGTGGCGATCCTTGTTGCGCACGGCCTGACCGATCGGGAGATCGCCAGCCGGCTGTTCGTGTCCGAGCGGACCGCGGAGGGTCACGTCCAGCACATCCGGGACAAACTCGGCTTCGACAACCGCACTCAGATCGCGAGCTGGGTGGCGGGGCAGGGCCTGACGGCAATGGAGAGCTCTCCCACGAGCTGGCGCCACAACCTTCCTGGCCAGCTGACCAGGTTCATTGGTAGAGAGCGCGAACTTGCGGAGGTACGACGTCTGGTACGCAGGGCGCGGCTGGTGACGATCACGGGCCCCGGAGGCTGTGGCAAGACACGGCTTGCCATACAAGCCGCCGCCGATGTCCTTCACCTCTACCCGGACGGCGCCTGGTTCGCCGATCTGTGCTCCATCACGGATCCAGCGCTGGTGCCGCAGGCAATCGCGATCGTGCTCAAGGTCCGGGAGCGCGAAGAAGCCGACCTGCTGGAGACGATCGCTGCCCAGCTGACGACGAACTACTGCCGGCTCCGGTGCCTGGTGATCGTCGACAACTGCGAGCACCTGATCGACCGTTGTGCCTCGGTCGTCACGGCATTGCTCAGTGCGTGCCCACAGCTGACCGTGCTGGTTACCAGTCGAGAGGTGCTCCAGGTGACCGGCGAAGCGGTGTGCAAGATCGAGCCATTGGGCCTGCCGGATCCGGGAGGCGACATGTCGGCTGAGTCAGTCCGCACGGCGGAGGCGGTCCAGCTCTTCGTGGACCGGGCCGGCCTCACGGACCCGGGATTCGAGCTGGACGATCAGAACGCCGCAACCGTTGCCCGTGTATGCCAGCGGCTAGACGGCATCCCCCTCGCCCTGGAGCTGGCGGCTGCCCGAGTGGGGCTCATGCCGCTGGACGCCCTTCTGGAACGCCTCGAGGACCGGTTCAGTCTCCTGTGGCAGCGCGCGACGCCGAGCCGGCAGCAGACCCTGCGGTCGGCGATCGGCTGGAGCTACGAGCTCCTCACCGACGGTGAGCGCCGGCTCTTCCGGCGGCTGGCCGCCTTCAGCGGCGGATTCACGCTGGAGGCGGCGGAAGTGGTATGCATCATTTACGCCGAGCCCGCCGGCGACCTCTTCCCGACAATGGCGGCGCTCGTCAACAAATCGCTTGTGATCCGGGCTCACCCCGGCCTCGAGCGGTACCGGCTCCTGGAAACGGTGCGGCAGTACGCCCTGGAGAAGCTGGCTCAGAGCGGCGAGCTGGATCTCGTGCGCCAGCGCCACCTGGAGTTCTTCATGGCGCTTGCAGACCAGGCAGGTCCTGGGTTGGCTGGGCCGGACCAGGGGTCGTGGCTAGAGCAACTCAGCCAGGAGCACGACAACCTGCGAGCCGCCCTGGAGACCAGCCTGGCCGCGGAGGGCGAACTACGGCTGCGGCTCGTGCTCGCCCTCGAGCGCTTCTGGCAGCTCCGCGGCTATGTCAGCGAGGGGGTCAGGTGGTTCGACCAGGCGCTCTCCGGACCGGCCGAGGCAACGCTGCTGCGAGCTCGCGCGCTCAACTCGGCGGCCGGCCTGTCCTGGTTGAGAGGAGACCTCGACCACGCCAGGGCTCAGCTCGAGGCCAGCCTCGTCATCCGCCGTCACATCGACGATCAGGCGGGGATACAGGGCTGCCTCGCCAACCTGGGCGTGCTCGCCTCGACGCAGACGGATTGGGCGAGTGCCAGCGGCTACTTCGAGGAGAGCCTGGTGCTGGCCCAGCGCCTTGGCAATGAGCTCGCCATGGGCATCCTGCTGGGCAATCTCGGCCTGCTGGCGGCTTATCTCGACGACCACGATGTCGCACTTCGCCGCCTCGTCGACTCACTCGACATCATGCGACGCGTCGGCGACACGGCTCGCGTGGCGAACGCGCATGCCAACCTGGGGCTGTTGGCGCTCTACCGCGCCCGCGTGGACGATGCGACCACGCATTACACGTCGGGGTTGCGCCTTCTCCAGACCATCGGCGAGCCGCACACAGTGGCAGAATGCCTCGAAGGCTTCGCCACCATCTCGGCGAGGGAGGGTCGGCACGTCCGAGCCATCCGTCTGGCCGCATCAGCGGCGGCGCTGCGCAAGGCGGCCGAGGCGCCGCCGCGACCCTGGTCTCGCCGGCTGATGGATGAGTGGCTGACTGATGCCAGGGCCGCCTTGGGACCGACCAGTGACGTGGACTGGGCGGAGGGCCAGGCGATGACGGTCGCGAATGCAGTCTCGTTCGCCCTCGAGGAGGAGCTGAGCCACTTTCCCCCCGACTCCCGCTGAGGCCTGGATCGGCCCACCGATGCGGTGGTCCTGCCGGGGGGAGTTCACCGGATTTACGGATACCCTCCGCCAAGCTGCGAGATGTCCACGACCTGGTCCGCGGGTGGCGGCGTGATGCTCACCGGGCGACCCCAGTCGCTGAAGTGCAGATCAGAGGCGATCTTTCCGACAGTGGTCGACGTGGCCGACATCTTCACCTCCACCGGCAGGCCAGCATTGCTGAGCCACAGGTCGATGTGCTCGGACGTGACTCCAGACTGCGCCAGCGCGTCCTTCAGTTTGTTCAGATCCTCGGTCGTGAGGTTGCCGCCGGCATACTGCTGCACCACCTTTGCCGTGTCGACGGTCCCCGCGTAATGGGTGGACTTGACCCCGTCGACGGTCTCGGTACCGACCCTCTTCAGGTCGCCCGATGTGAGGAGCAGCTTCAGCTGATCGGCGGGGTCGGCGTTCTGGTTGACCTTGGTCAGCGATGAGAGACTCCCCGCGCTGCCTGGGAAGTTGCCAAGCGAGCTGAGGTCGATCTTCAACCATTGCTTGCCGCCCGTCTGCTGACTTCCGAGCGTCCCGAGGTTCACGTATCCGACGTTGTCTTTGAGAATGAACTCCATCGGGCCGCTGCTCAGGGAGCCTAGCTGCCCGCTCGAGAAGCTCACCTTGATGTCGACGGCCGTGAACGGCCCGAACTGCTCGACTCCGTTCATCTGCACGTCGCCGAGGCCGGCGAGCGACGTGGTGCCTCTGAACTGAACCGTCTGGGCGGACGCCGACTTCATGTTCGACTCGGCCGCCTCCACGGCCGCGAGTGGCGTGAGCCCCGTCGGTCGATTGTCCTGCCCGCCCCGTGCGCACCCGACCAACAGCGCCAGCAGCCCCGCCGCGGCGACCCGCAAGATGAGACTCTCCGTCCTGGGACCCGTCGGTATCACAGCTATCCTCCCCCCGGTGTCAACCGGTCTCTTTCCCAAAGGGTACTCGCCGAGATCGTGCAGTTGGAGCAGGCCGTACGAGCCGTGACGGCCTGCCCACACGTGATCGGCTCCGCTACGCTCGACCAATCGACCAGCCAACACGCGACAGCTATGACCGGATCGCCGGGGCGTATGCAGACCACCTCCTCGACGAGCTCGACCACAAACCGCTTGACCGAGCGCTGCTGGCTGCCTTCGAGGCGACGGCCCCGGCGGGGCCTATCGCCGATCTCGGCTGCGGGCCCGGCCATGTTGCTCGTTACCTGCACGGACGAGGACGACATCTGATCGGGATCGACCTCTCGCCCGAGATGGTTGAGATCGCTCAGCGTTCGTCGCCTGGCCCCGAGTACAGGGTCGGGACGATGCTGAACCTCGATCTCCCCGACTGTTCACTGGCTGGCGCGATCGTGTTCTACTCGATCATTCATCTGGCCGCCGATGACCTCCCTGCCGCCTTCGAGCAGCTGCACCGGGTGCTTCGCCCTGAAGGCGTCGCGCTGATCGCGTTTCACACCGGCCGTCACGTGGTCCACGCCGACGACATGTGGGGCATCCCGGTCTCGCTCGACTTCTACTTCCACGCCCCGGATATGGTCCGCCGCCTGCTCGAGGATGCCGGGATGGGCGTCGAGTGGGACCTTCGACGCGAGCCGTTCGGCAGCGAAGTGCAGACCCAACGCTGCTATCTGCTGGCTCGGCGAAGCCCCATCGCTCTGCGACCTGCCACGGAGGCCGATCGCGAGTTCTTGCGGTCTCTCCACCACGCCTGCTATCGACGTTGGGTTGAACCCATTTGGGGTTGGGACGAGCTCGACCAGGATCGCCGATTCGACGAGGCGTTCAGCGTGGCCGGCCGTTCCATCGTCGAGCTGGCGAATGAGCCGATCGGAACAGTGAAGACGAGCAGCCAGGGTCGATGGCACTTCCTGGAGGACATCGAGGTGGAGCCCGGCCATCAGGGCCGCGGGATCGGTACTCGCGTACTTCGGGGCGTACTGGCGGAGGCCGACCGCGCACATCTGCCAGTTCGGCTCCGCGTGCTGCACACGAACCCGGCGCGCAGACTGTACGAGCGCCTTGGTTTCACGATAGAGGGTGAAACCCCGACGCACGCTTTGATGGTGCGCCAGCCCCATGATCCTGGGTAGCCGAGCCCTCAGAACTATCGCTTCCGATAGAGCAGAGTGTCGCCGTCGCACCACCAGGGATTCAGCCGGGCGGCACCGCCAGGCCGTTGAGGACGTCCATCGTCTCAGCGTCGAGGTGGACATTCGCAGTTGCAACGTTTTCAGCCATGTGGGCCAGGCTGGAGGTGCCGGGGATCACCAGAACATTGGAATCGTGGGCCAGCAGCCAGGCCAGGCCCACCTGAGCTGGTGTAGCCCCAAGTGCCGTCGCCGCCGCCAGTACGGCAGGGTGCTCGGTCACCTTGGCCACCCCCGGGAACGCCGAGCCGAGGGGGAAGTACGGCACCCAGGCCACATCGTGCTCCCGGCATAGGTCGAGGAGGGGCTCACCCGTGCGGTCGAGGACGCTGTAGGCGTTCTGCACGCAAGCGATGCCGATGGGCAGCGCCCGGCGGATCTGCTCGATGGTGACGTTGCTCATCCCGATGCCGCCGATCTTGCCCTCGTCGCGCAGCGACGCCATCTCGGCCAGCTGGCTGTCCAGGTCAACGCGCTGATCGCTCGCCACCTGGCTGGTGTCCAGCAGGCGAAGGTTGACCACGTCCACCCGCTCCACCGCCAGGCCACGGAGATTCGCCTCGACCCCGGCGCGTAGCTGCTCGGGCCGCTGGGCGGCGATCCAGCCTCCCTGGTCGTCGCGTTCGGCGCCGACCTTGCTCACCAGCACCAGGTCCTCGGGGTATGGGTGGAGGGCGGTGCGGATCAGCTCGTTGGAGACGCCGGCCCCATAGAAGTGTGCAGTGTCGATGTGGTTGACGCCCAGCTCGACGGCCCGGCGCAGCACTGCCAGGGCAGTGTGGCGGTCGCGGGGTGCGCCCCACACGCGCGGCCCGGGAAGCTGCATGGCACCGAAGCCGATGCGGGCCACCTGGTGCCCGGCCAGCGTGGCGGTGCCTCCGGGCGGATCGATCCTCTTGTTGTCGTCGAGTCCCAGCATGACATGCTCCTTCTGCAGTCCCTGTCGCGGTATGCTTCGAAACGGAGGATCCTCCGCTTCGTGCTGTAGCTTACCGCAAACGGAGGCTCCTCCGTTTGGATATGACTACCAGTACCGACTCCAGGACGCTGCGGGCCGACGCTGAGCGCAACCGCCAGAGGCTGATCAAAGTCGCATTCCGGGCCTTCTCCTCTGGCGCGGACAACGTTACCCTTGAAGCGATCGCCAGCGAAGCCGGCGTGGGCATCGGCACCCTGTACCGCCACTTTCCCACTCGGGAAGCGCTGGTCGAGGCGGTGTACCGCAACGAGCTGGCCCGCCTGCGCAACAGCGCCGACGAGCTGCTGGCGTCTCGGAACCCTGCGGTCGCGCTGCGCACCTGGATGGACCGCTTCGCCGACTACGTGGCAGCCAAGCGGGGGATGGCCGAAACCCTGCGTGCGGTCGTCGCCTCCTGGACCATCACCTCGTCAGCGACGCGGGACGGACTGACCACCACCATCCAGAGCCTGCTGGACGCTGGAGCCGCGGCCGGAACGGTCCGCAACGACGTCAACGCCCAGGACGTCTTCGCCAGCCTCACCGGCATCTTTCTCGCTGCGGGCGCGCCAGGTCAACGGGAGCAGGCCGGGCGGATGCTGGACCTGCTGATGGACGGGCTCAGTGCGCGTGCCGCCCGGCAAGTCACCAGCGAGTAGTCGTACCCGCCGCGCCCTGGCCAGGAGCGGCAACCACTCCAGCCAACCGCTGCTCTCCTACCCCGCAGAGTTGGGGACGCCCTGGTCGTTCGTGGTGATCAGCGAGACCTGGTTGGCGACCGACGTTCCGTCTCCAGGGTAGACAATTACCGGCGTACCGACTTGCACCCAGTTGAAGAACCACTGGGCTTTGTCGAACGGAAGGTGGATGCAGCCGTGGCTACGGGTCGCCGGGTTGAATTGCGAGCCGGGGCCCAGCGCCGAATCAGGCTCCCAGTACGCGTCGTGGATTGACTCGCCGGTCGACGTGAAGAACGCCGTCCACTGGACCACCGTGTCCGGGTACCAATATTGGGAGCCTGACGGGAACGGGGAGTGCATGGTCCAGGGGTGAGACTTCCAGAGCACCTTCATCGGGCCGAAGTCGGTCCCGTAGGCGGTGACCCCCCTGACCCCCGTCGTCACCGCGTTGTCCATCACCACCCGGCCGTTCTCGTACGCCCACAAGTGCTGCGTGTCGAAGGACACAATCACCGCCTGACCGGGCATTCCGGCGATCAGGCCGTCGTGGATCCGGCTGGCGTACCGCTGCGTCCCGGCCGTCCCTTGAGCCGCCTGGCTGACGTCACCGGAGCTGATCATGCCGGCGAAGAGCTCCAGCCGGTCATCGGCCGCCTGGATGATCTGGGAGCTCTTGATCATGGCGCCGTCACTGAGGTACGCGGCGATCGACGCGTCGTTGCGGCCGCTGGCAGCCGCCTGCCGGCCGGCTTGCTGAATGGCGCCCAGGTCGCCACCCGTCTGGGCCAGCAGTTGCTGGGCAGCTTGCTGGACGGCCTGGTTCTCCTGCTGGGTCTCGTTGTAGAGGGTGGTCGCGTCCTGCAGCACCGATTGCGCTTGCTGCGCGGCCGAGCGGTAGGCGCCCAGCGTGTGCGCGCTGCTCTCCACTTTGGCGGCGGTGTTCAGCCGCTGCTGCAGCGCTTGCACGTCCGAGCTCGCAGCATTGCTGTTCCGATTCTGCTCGATCTCCGCCCTGGCGGCGTCGACCTGCTCGCTTGCGTTCGCCTGAGCCTTGCGATAGAGCTGCTGCTCCAGCGTCTTGAGCTGCGTCTCCAGGCGGGCCACCTGGGCGGCCCTTCCGTCGTAGAAGCCAGGACGGCCCGGGATCCACCAGGGCTCGCGGTCGCCGTCCAGCGTCTTGAGCTGGGAGGTGATCGGGGATAGATCGCCGCTCGTGTAGCCGCCTTTCTCAGCCATGACCAGCTGCGCGGCCAACGCCTGCCGGCGCTGCTGGGAGACGGCCGACGCCTTCGGGGTGGCTGCGTTGCTCCAGAGCAGCACACCGGCGGAGACGATCGAAACCGCCACCGCAATGATGGGTGCGAGGACCTTTGCGGTCATCGGCCGAGCAGTCATTCGCTTCATGAGCGTCCCGTCGCGTCACGAGCCATCAGTCAACGATATGAATCCACCCGACGCCGGCGTCAAGTTCGTATTCGTGAGCATCGTCGGCGCCCGGCCGCCGGCTCGCCGCTCCACCCTGATTGCGGCATAGACTGGTCCGTTGCTGACGTGCTCGCCCCTCGCGCCCAACTTCTGTCTGCGGCACTGGTCGCCCTTGTGCTGTGCGGCTGTGCCTCGAACGCGGGCAGCTCCGGAGCCGGCGGCCGCCAGGGCAAGCAGGTCTCGGAGCAGGTGCGAATCATCCGGGGGCCACAGGGCTCGGTAACCGTGCTGATGCCCGTGACCATCGAAGGCCGAGGGCCCTTCACCTTCGCCCTTGACACCGGCGCCTCCAACTCACTTGTGGACACGACGGTCGCCGAGCAGGTCGGCCTTCCTACCGCCGGGGCACAGCAGGCGATTGGCGGGGTGGGCGGCGTCGAGCGCGCCATGCCGGTCCGCATCTCGAGGTGGAACAGCGGGCCGATCACCTTTCCCCCCGTCACCGCGTTCGCGGCCCAACTACCCACCAGCCGCCAGGGCGGTGCCGTCCGGGGCAATGCCCTCAGGGGCCTGGTGGGGTCGGACGTCTGGAGCAGGTTGGGCAGCTTCACCCTCGACTACCGCTCGGGCACGCTCACCGTCAACACCTGAGTCCGCGGTCCCCGCCGGCCGGAAATGAAACGCTCAGTTGGCCAAGACCGGTGCCCTGGAGATAGCCATTTACAGAGGTGACGCCGTCACCCCGGGTGTAGCGTGGGCGACAGTTAGACCGCCCCTGAGGAGGCGTCCGATGTTTGACGATCTAATCGAACTTGTATTGCCCGGCACCGGTTGGCTCGCACTCGGCGTCGTGGTCGGAACCGCCTTCAGCGGGCAACTGCGCCCGGTTGCAAAGGAGGCCATCAAGGTCAGCCTGGCCCTCAGCGAACGCCTCCAGGAAGGGACCGCCGAGGCCTATGAGCGAGGGCAGGACCTGGTCGCTGACGTGCGCCACGACCGCGCCGGCAACTCCGGCCGCCCCCGCCCGCGTCCGGCGCGGCGAGCGGCCAGACGGCGAGGTGCGAAGTGAAGATGACCTGTGGTCGTCACTGAGCACCGGAGGTTGCCCGCCCAGCTCGAGCATCGTTCCGACGGCAGGATGCGGGTCCGGGTGCTGAAGCACCACAGCGCGGGAACCCACTTGCAGGTATTGACCAACGCCGACGCGTTAAGGACAGGGGGCTGACCGGAAGGATCGGCCCAGCGAAGCTCGCCACCGGCGACCGGATACCACGGAACGGCGAGGGAGCGGGCCGGGGACGGCAAAGCCGCGTAACTGATTTGCCTGCCCAGAATCCGACGCTGGAGCTGGTGCATACAACCCCGCGACGGGTCAGGCTGCGATTGCCACAGAATCTGCTCACCGGGACAAGCCGGGCGGGGATCGCAAAAGTCCTGAGCAGTCACGGAACAATCATTCACCACCGGTTCAACACTGCCTGCAGCAGCCTGGTGATCGACCACGATGGCACGCTGTCGTCGAGAGAGGTCTGCCGACTTGTCGAGGCGGCTGAGCCTGCCTCAATGTCGTCTCTCTCGCAGGCGCCTGCCGGCAATGCTGCCGGCAAATGGGTGGCTATGAGTGTTGGCGGAGTCCTCGCTCTCGCCGGCAGTCCGCTGGCAGCACCGATTCTGCTGGCGTCCGCTCTTCCCATCTTCCGAAGAGCCTTCGGCAGCCTCGTCAAGGACCGGAAGCTCAACATTGACGTCCTGGATTCGCTTGCACTCGTCCTGACCATGACGGGGGGGCACATGGTCACCGCGGCCGCCGTGACAGCCATGATTGAGGGCGGCGAATGGTTGCGGGATGCCACCGCCTCTCGCTCGCGGCGCGCTCTCGGTGATCTGATCGCCGATCGGAACGCCGCCGTCGTGAAGATCGTCGGAACCCAGCGAGTCACGGTCCCTGTCGCTCAATTGAAGGCAGGCGACATTGTCAGCCTGGCTTTCGGCGACCACATCCCGGTCGACGGCTTCGTGCACTTGGGGACCGCCGCGGTAGATGAGCGATTCCTGACCGGCGAGCCCCTGCCTGCACGACGATCGAAGGGCGACAGACTCTACGCAATGACTGTGGTGGCGGATGGAGAGCTGCAGATGGTCGCCGGCACCGACGTCGAGCACTCACGAGCCGCACGCATCGTCAATTTCCTCGAGCAGGCGCCCATCGGCGACACGAGAATGTCGGACCACGTGCGCCGGATAGGCGACCGCTTCGTGGTGCCCACGCTCGGGCTGGGGGCTGCCGTCCTGGCCGCGACCGGCAGTACTTCACGGGCCGCCTCAGTCATCACCTTTGACATCGTCACCGGGATTCGGGTTTCGGCGCCGACGACGATGCTGGCCTCCCTCACCGCCGCGGCCAGGGATGGTGTTTTAATCAAAGGCGCTGCCGCGATGGAGTCGCTGGCGCAGATCGACGCGATCGTCTTCGACAAGACGGGCACCCTCACTGCGGGACGCCCAGAGGTAGTCAAAGTCCACTCCTTCGGCGACTTCGACCCTGATGAGCTTTTGATGATTGCTGCGTCCGCCGACCACTCGATTCGCCATCCCCTGGCAGTGGCGCTCTGCGCCGAAGCGGACGCCCGTGGGCTGGCCAGCGCCCCACCGGTTGAGCGGAGGTACGAGATCGGGCTCGGCGTCGAGGCCCACCTGGACGGTCACCACTATGTCGTGGGGAACCGGCTTCTCATGAAGCGCTGGGGCGTGCGAACCGCGCCGCCAGCACCGGACCTCGACCAGTTCGCGGACGCGACCAAGGTCTGGATTGCCCGCCCACCCCACTGCCTGGGCGCAGTGGTGATGCGCGATGTCCAGCGTGAGGAGGCGCGGCGCGTCATTGACGACCTTCGTATGCGGGGCGTCCGGGAGCTGATGCTGCTGTCCGGCGACAGTGATGGACCGGCCCGCCGCGTGGCCGGATCGCTCGGCCTGGACGAGTGGCGGGCCCGAGTCACCCCCGAAGGTAAGGCGAACGTCGTGCGGAGGCTCAAGAAACGCGGCTTCCGGGTGGCGGTCGTCGGGGACGGGATCAACGACAGCGTCGCATTCACCCAGGCGGACGTCGCCGTGGCGATGGGCAACGGTTCGGACATCGCGTCCAGCACAGCACAGGTGGTGCTGATGGATGACGACCTGACGCTCCTCCCCAGGGCCATCGATCGCGCCCGCAATGCGGTGGGGGTGATGAGGCAGAACCTCGCAATCATTGCATTGCCCAATCTTTTCGGCATCATCTTCGCGCTGCTGGTACCGATGAGCCCGGCGGTGGCCGGCATCCTCAGCAATGGCTCCACGATCCTCGCAGCAGCCAACGGTCTTCGCCCGCTCAACGGCGGGCCAGCCTCTGGTTCACTCCTGCCCATGTGACCGATGAAGATCGGGAGCACGCTTGGCCCCGGACTGGTGGCGGCTGCCTCCGACAACGACCCGACCACGATCGCCGCGTTGATTGTCGTCGGAGCAAACAGCATGTACTCACTGTCGTGGGTGGTACTGCTCCTTTACCCGATGCTGGCGGGCGTCCTGCTCATAGCCGGCCAGGTCGGCCTCGTATCGAGATGCGGCCTTCTACTCAATGTGAGGAGGCTGTATGGGCGACGGTGGGCCCTGCTCTTCCTGGTCTCTGTACTCTCGGTCAATCTGATCACGCTGGGGGCGGACCTGGAGGCCGGGGCCGCCTCGCTGGGACTCATGTCTGGCATTGACCTGCGCTGGTTCGTCCCGCCATACGCGGGTCTCCTGCTCGCGCTTCTGATCTTCGGCAGTTATCGCGGAATTCAGCGAACGCTCAAGTACTCGATGGCCCTCTTCGCCGCCTACGTCTTCGCCGCCTTTCTCGCCCATCCCGACTGGGGCGCCGTCCTGAGAGCGACTGCGTTCCCAGCCCTCTCGCTGCAGCCCGATCGAATCGAAGGGGCGCTCGCGATACTCGGCACCACGCTCACGAGCTACTCCTACGTCTGGGAGGTCCAGCAAGAGGCCGAGGAGAGGAGGCCGAGGAATGGTATCGCGCACGTACGTCTGGACGCTGGAGTGGGGATGCTGATCGCGGTGGTCACGTTCTGGTTCATCATCGTTGCCAGCGGCGCCACTCTCGGCATCCACCGACTGCCGATAGGCACTGCCGCGGAGGCCGCCGCAGCTCTTCAGCCTCTTGCCGGGCCACTTGCCTCACAGCTTTTCGCGGCGGGGCTTCTTGCGTCCTCGTTGATCGCCGTACCGGTGCTTGCCGCCAGCGGTGCCTACCTCCTGGCCGAGGCGGGCGACTGGACCAGGGGTCTGGATCGGGGCGCAGGCCAGGCTCCACAGTTCTACCTGGCGATGGCCGTAGCGATCGTAGTGGGCGCCGCCATCTCGTTGCTTGGTCTGCCGCCCATCCAGCTTCTCTACTGGGCGAGTATCGCCGGTGGGATAGGCACTCCCGTCGGCCTCGTTCTGTTGCTGCTCGTTGCGGCAGATGAGCGTGCAATGGGCCGCGGTCCGCTGAGTAGGTCCATGCTGGCCGCTGGCTGGACCACCACAGGACTCATCACCGCCGTGAGCGTCTTTTTCATAGGGCAGCAGGTCGTCCGGCTCGTCACGCTGTGACCCTGGGTCGAGCGATCGCACTCTGTTCGATAACGGAGGTCACAAACGCGAAGGCGACGCTGGTCACGGGACCCAGAGGGATCAGCGAAACCAGGCACGAAAACGCGATCTTGGCCCAGTCGATTTGCCGGAGGGGTGTCGCCCCAGCTTCTGGACTGTTGCCTGTCCAGGGTAGGTCCACAAACCGCAATGTGGGGTCGAACAGAACGATCAGTGACCGTCCTCGAGGGTTCCAGCGGGCATCAAAGACACCCGGATGCGCCTGCAGCCCAAGGATCAGTGCCTGTGCGTAGGTGCAGTCATGGGGAGCAAGTCTGAGCCGGACCCGACCGGGGATGGAATGCGCGACTTCTACATCCAGGCTGCGCTGGATGCCGGCCGCTTGATCTTGAAGCATGGGATGATCCTTTTCTTGACGAGGCTGAGGCGACGCCGTTCTCACCTCCCCCAGGGTCGGCCGCCGAGGTGATGGGGTGGTTATGCCTCAGTTAACAAACCGGAAAGCGCGAGGAGACATCCCGTCCAGGTTCGCGTGTGCCTACTGCCTTACAGGTAGTTTCCCCGTTCCGCAGCGCGGGGCCTGCCAGATACCATCGCATCACTGCGGGCTTGGCGCAGATGCGTGTGGCCTGAGCCTCACCCTCCTACCGTACCGGGCCGGCCTTGCCGGCCCGGTACTGATCGCAGGACCCCATCACCAAGCCCGCAGCACCGTCTTCAGCAGGGGTCCGGGCCTGGTTTTCGATCGAGGGCGTCCTCTATATCGGGCGCCGTGTGGGCACGATCGGGCTGACTGATCATCAGGTCAGCGCGACATGTTGCGAGGTCGCTGAGCTCGTTGCATGCCTACTGTCCGACCGCGCATCATCCATCGCTGGCGCTGAACACGTGATCGACGGCGGCACCCTCCCCACCATCTGACGCCACCGGGCGCGCGTCAGGCGTAGACGACAGTCTCGTACGCTGGCGTGGTCCGCTCCTCGTCGAACAGGTGCCGCTCGTGCATCCAGCGTTGCGAGCGCTCGTACATCTCGCGCGTGTAGGGCAAGAACACGATGCGTTCGCCGGCGCCGAACCCGCGAACGTCGGCCAGGTTTCGGAGGTGGCTGGGTATCTCGTCCAGGTGGTGGTGCTTGTACTTCTCGGGCTCCACATCCAGCGCAGCCTGGGCCCGCTTCAGGGCGCGGAAGTACCTCTCCACGTCGTGAGGATCGGTGCCGTTGTCGAACAGGAAGCCGATCATGAACGACGTGTCAGCTACGCGGCGGAACCCCTGCTGATCCAGCAGGTACAGCGGCAGGCTCCAGACGTTGGCCGCCGGCACCGTCCGCTGGAGCAGCGCCTCGACGCGGTCCCACGGCATCCCGACGAAACGCAGCTTGATCTCGTCAGGTGACAGGAAGCTCTCCAGCGCCTGGAGCGCCGAGAAGTGGCTGCCCGAGTGATAGCCGACAGCAACCTCAACCCCTGCCAGATCGGACGGCTTCATGATCGGCGACTCCGGCGGCACCACGATCGCGCCTGGCGTCACCGAGTAGGCGTTGCCCCACATACGGCCGTACTGCGCGCTCGCGGCCTCGTTGATGGCCCAGTGACAGGCGGAGCTGATGTCGCAGGCGCGTCCGGCGGCGTAGGTCTCGAACATTCCGGTCGTCACGTCCACCGTGCCCGGCACCGCCGGCGTCCCGTCGGCATTGAGCGGCTTCAGCTGCTCGACGATCGGCCCCATGATCTGGCTGGAGACGAAGTCGCCGAACTCATAATCGAGCCCCTCGTCACGGAAGTACCCATTCTCGTGAGCGATGAGCTCCTGCAGTCGCCCGTGCTTCTGGATGCGGAACTTCCTCATATCGGACCTCCCGTGATTTCTCAGCTCGACGATACGCCTTCGCAGTTCCGTTCCCGGCATCGGCCCGACAGTAAAGCCGCCGCCCGTCGGAAGGCGGGCGGCGGCGACAGGGCAAGGGATTCCGGCTTCAGTAGATGAATCCGAGGATGGGGACCTTTCCAGGCACTACAGTCCGGAAGTCCACGACCCCCCAGGCGTTGTAGTTCATCTCAGAGACGATGAAGCTGCCGCTCGAGCTCACGCTTTCGACGTAGGCCACGTGGCCCCAGACTGACTCCGCCGTCACCATGATGGCGCCCACACGCGGGAATGTGCCTGTCGCAAAGCCGAACGCACGAGCGCCCCAGAGCCATGTGATCGCGTTGCCCAACCAGGGCACGTAGCGCCGGGTGGCCACATAGTACGTGCACCAGCCGAAGGGGAAGTGGTTGGCTCCGGATGACGACCCGATGACTCCAGGACCGGCACCGATGCCGGCCTTTAGGGCCGCCATCTGGTTCGTGAGCTTGTCCACCTGGGCCTGCAGGTCATCCGCCTTGGCGTTCAGCTGGTCGCGCTGCGTTGCGGTCGTCACCAGCTGGCCTTGCAGGGCTGCATTGTCCGCAGTGGCCTGCTCGAGCGCCATCAACTGTTCGCGCTGAGCAGTGGTGGACTGGGCCAGCCTTGCGGCCTCTTTGGCGTGCGCCGGTGCGTCTGCGCGCTGACCAGCTGTGATTTGAGTCGTGACGTGCGGCAGCCCTAACGGCACCGCCGAGGCGAGAACGAGAGCGATTGCGAGTCGCAGCCACATCGGCGTGGACCTCCTTGGCTGGGGCCGTCTGGCCCCTGAAGAACGGAAGACGAGCCGCGCGATAACGCGGTCTGACAGAGAGCGTTCAACCCCACCCCCCTGTCTGATCTCGCATTCCTGCCATATCTGGTATCCACAACGCATGCATGTGCATTAGAAGAGCTATGTCAACTGTAGGGGACGATGTGCTCAAAACCGCCTGCTGTTTGTAATAGCTGGATACACTGCCGATTACATAGGTGATCGGGCCGACCGGCTCATGTATGGGTGCTCAAACGACAGCTAGATGATTGATTCCGATTGGCGGCGAGGGATTCGGTGGCCAGGTGCCCCAGATCGTGGGCCGGCGCCGAGGACCGGAGCGAGCCCATTCGTCAATGAGTGAGTGAGGACCGCAGATCCGGGGTCCCCGCGAAATCGCAGATTTCGTGGGGGTGGAGATGCTGGGCCGCGAGATGGGGTGCATGGGCGCCGAAGATCCGTCGGCAATTCGGAATCAATCATCTGGGCCCCACCCCGCTGGCAGCGGTTTCGCCTCAGCGACCGCCGCGGGTTGGCGGTCAGTCTGTTCGAGCGGCCCGTCCGCGGCTCACGGAATCGCTTCAACGTGCACGGGATGCGCGAGCACAGCGTTGTAGAGGTAGCCGAGGTCGTTCCACGGCGCGCTGTCGGGCTGACTCCTACCGCGATCGTCAGTGGCGCGTACCCGAACAACGTGCTCCCCTGCCCTGGCGTCCCAGCGCAGCTGCCACCGCACCCATGTGGCCGGCTCGTTCGGCGGCAGCAGGGTTGCCCCCTGCCATGGGCCTTCGTCTACCTGATACTCGACCCGCTCAATCCGGCCTTCCCCCGCGTACGCGCGCCCACGGATCACCTGTTGGCCTGGCGTCAGTTGAGCGGGCCAGGGCAGCTCCACAAAGCTCGTCACCGGCATCTCGGCGATGGGGGCGCCGAGCGCAGGTCCCCGCGGCGGATGGTTCGGGCCGATGAGCACGTAGTCCTCTGTGTTCCAGGGCACGTGCAGTGGTTCCTCTGCGACCTCGATCCGCCCGACCCACTTGATGCTGGCAGCACCCAACCACCCGGACACCACGACCCGAGCCGGGTATCCGTGATCAGGCGACAACACCTCGCCGTTCATAACCAGTGCCAGGATGGTGTCCTCGGCCAACGCCTTGGACAGCGGCATCGGCCGGCGGGCATGCACTTCGTCCAGTGCCTCGGGCAACACCTCATACGCACGCGGAGCGATGCCTGCCGGCTCGACCAGGTCCCGCAGCCGCACGCCTGTCCACTCGGCGGTGCTGATGGCACCGCGACCCCAGGGCGTGCCCTCGAACCTGCGGCCGCACGACTCCGCGAAGTGCTTGCGGCGGTTGCCGGCGCACTCGAGGGTGCGCACCACCGAGACCAATGGAAACTTCCATAGGTCGGCGTAGGTATAGGTGACCGGTTCCCGAACTCCGCCGCCGACGATAGAGAGTCGCCAGCCCGCCACGTCGATCCGCGGGGTCGGTGCGTGGTTGCGGACGAAGAAGCGGTCGGTTGGAGTGAGGTGACCGGGCAGGCGGTCCAGCCGGGTCTCGAAGTCCAGCCCGGTGCCGGTGTCGATCATCAGCTCCGGGGACGTCCGTTTGACGAGTCCTCGCGAGGTCGGGTGGCCGATCGTCGTCGTCATCGTCCTGTCAGGCTCGCCTTGCCGGCGGTTGCTGGACCACCATCTTGCGCATTGTCAACTTCGCCGCGCTGACACGATGCGGTCGAAGTCGTGGGCCCCGATGTATCCGGATGCCAGCGCCGCCTCCCAGAGGAATGCACTGGCTTGGGCGGCCGAGCTTTGGTGTTCTGCCTCCTCGACATCAGCCCGCAGCCTCCGAATAGACCGGCTGCCACATTGCGTCTTGCACGGCCTGGACCGGATTCTCCGTCCTCGCCATGGCAACGCCGTCGGCCATTGCGGCCTTGACCACGGCGACCGCCGTCGTCGCCGACGACGCCCTCAGGTTCTCGACTGCCGGCAGCAGCGACGCACCAGGCGAACTGGGGTCGACCTGCCACGCAACCGCCTCGGCGGATGCGCGCAGCATTCCTGCCGTCACGCGCCTTGCCCGGGCGACGATGGTGCCGAGACCCAACCCCGGATAGAGCAGCGCGTTGTTGGCCTGTCCGATCGTGTAGGTGACGCCCCCGTACTCGACGGGGCCGACCGGGACGCCGGTGGCTACCAGGGCCTTTCCCTTCGACCAGGGGATGATGTCGGCGGGCATTGCCTCGATCCGAGACGTCGGGTTGGACAGCGGGAAGATGATCGGCCGCTCGACCCTGGCGGACATGGCCTCGATCACGTCGCGTGTGAACGCCCCGTGCGCCGTCGAGGTGCCAAGCAGCATGGTCGGGCCGACGTTGCGGACGGTGTCGAGCAGCGAGATCGTGCCGTTGGTTCGGTTGCCCCATCCTGAGACCTCGCCGGCTTTGCGCGCGTACGGCCTCTGGAAGTCACGCAGGTCGGCCATGTTGTCGGTGAGGAGTCCCTGCCTGTCGATCAGCCATACCTGGGCGGTCGCCTGCTCGGCCGTCGCCCCGTCCCGCACCATTGCCTCGCGCAGCTGGTCGGCGATCCCCACACCTGCCGTGCCTGCGCCAAACACGATGAGCTTTTGCTCCCGCATCGGCACGCCCGACACCCGCACAGCAGACAGCGCCGCGGCCAGAGTGATCGCGCCCGTGCCCTGCATGTCGTCGTTGAAGATCCGATATCTGTCTCCGTACTGGACCAGGATCCGGCGCGCGTTGCTGGGGCCGAAATCCTCGAAGTGCAGCAGCGCGTTGGGGAATAGCGACGACGCCACATCGAGGTACCTCTCGATGAACGCGTCGTACTGGGTGCCTCTAACACGGGAGTGGCTGTTGCCCAGGTAGAGGGGGTCGTTGAGCAGCCCCTCGTTGTCCGTCCCCACGTCGAGGGACACCGGGATGACCTTGCGGGGGTCGACGCCGGCGGCGGCCGTGTACACGGCCAGCTTGCCGACCGAGATCTGGATACCGCCCACCCCCCAGTCGCCGATGCCCAGGATCTCCTCTGCGTCAGTGCAGACGATCAGGTCGACATCGTCTGGGCCCAGGTCCAGCGTCCCGAAGGCCTTGGCTACGTCGTCTGGCTTGTCGACGGAAAGGAAGACTCCTCGCGGGCGGCGGTACTCATGGGAGTAGTGCATGATGGCGTCGCCGACCGTAGGGTCGTAGACGATGGGCAGCAGCTCGGGAAGGTGCTCTACGAGGAGCTTGTAGTAGAGGGTTTCGTTGCGGTCGTGCAGCTGCTCCAGATACACGTTCTTGGCCATGTCCGTGCCTTGCTCCTGCAGCTGCCGATAGGCGCGCTGCGCCTGCTGATCGAGCGTCAGGACTGCCGACGGAAGGCGTCCGCTGAGGCCGAGGGCCTCCCGTTCCGCCGTGGTGAATGCAACGCCACGATTGCGGATCGGGTCTTGCAGAGCCTGCGGTACGGCCGGGCCTCTTGTCGCATACGTGCGCATGGGTTTCACTCTCTATTCAGGTGCCATGGGCTTGGTGCCTGATTTCAGTTTGACCCCGCTCTCTGAACGAAGCACCTTTCACTCGTACCTGGGCCTCCTCGTTCGAATGGAGGGTTTCGGGGTTCCTGCCGTCGGCCGATTCGCTGGTTCAGTTGATCCGTTTCTCGTGATCGGCCCACTCGCGCTCCCGGAGCACGAACTTTTGCACCTTGCCCGTCGACGTCTTGGGCAGCTGGCCGAACTCGACCGCTTTGGGCACCTTGAACCCGGGCAGCTTCGTGCGGCAGTGTGAGATCAGCTCATCAGCGCTCAGCGTCCGGCCGGGCTTCAAGGTCACAAACGCCTTGGCCGCCTCTCCCCACTTCTCGTCCGGGATCGCGATCACCGCCGCCTCCAGCACGTCGGGGTGGCTGACCACTGCCTGCTCCACCTCGATTGTCGAGATGTTCTCGCCACCCGAGATGATGATGTCTTTCTTGCGGTCGCGCAGCTCGATCGACCCGTCGGGATGCATGACGCCGACATCGCCGCTGTGGAACCAGCCCTCGGTGAATGCCGCCTCCGTCGCCTCGTCGTTGCGGAAGTACCCCTTCATGACCACGTTGCCGCGCATCACGACCTCGCCCAACGTGTCGCCGTCGGCGGGCACGTCGCGCGTCTGATCGTCAACGACTCGGACCTCGCCCGCGAGCAGGTTGGGCACACCCTGGCGCGCGCGCAGGCGCGCTTGCTCGGTGGGGTCCAGGCGCTCGAAGCCGGGCGGAGGCACGTTGATCGTGAACGGACCGTAGGTCTCGGTCAGCCCATAGACGTGCTCGAGCTGGAAGTTCAGCTCAGCCATCTGGCTGATGATGGTTGGTGAGGGAGGCGCCGCCGCTGTAAAGAGCCGCACAGGGCGCTCGAGCCGTTCAGCCGCGGGGTCGTTGACCAGCATGATCAACACGGTTGGGGCGCCGCAGAAGTGGGTCGCCTCCCCTGCCTTGAAGAGCTTCCAGATCAGCGGAGGATCGACCTTCGGGATGCAGACTCCCGTCGCCCCGACCGCTGCGCATCCCCAGGTAATGGTCCAACCGTTGCAGTGGAACATCGGGAGCGTCCACAGGTACCGGGAGTTCGAGTCCAGGCGCAGGTCCATCGCCATCGCGATCGCGTTCAGGTAAGCGCCGCGATGGTGGTACATCACGCCTTTGGGCCGTCCGGTGGTGCCGGATGTGTAGTCGATCGCGCAAATCTCGTACTCGTCTTCCAGCCACGACTCGACCGGCTGGTCGGAGCCGGTGGCCAGGAATTCCTCGAAACCGGTGGCCAGGTTGATCCTCCGGATGCCGGAAGGCGCGTTGGCCAGGAGCGGCTCCAGCTCGGGCGAGAAGAAGACGATGGTCGAGCCAGAATGGTCGACGATGTACGCAATCTCGTCAGCGCTCAGCCGGGTGTTGATGGCGACGATGACGCCCCCGGCCTGGAGAACGCCGAAGTGACCCAGCAGCAGCGGCTCGGAGTTGAACGCGAGGAATGCGACTCGATCGTCCTTCTGCAGACCTGCTCGGCGCAAAGCGTGGGCCAGCCGGCGCGACCGTGCTCGCCACTCGCGGTAGGTGTATCGCCGGTTTCCATCGACGGCGGCGATACGGTCGGCGTGAACAGTGCCGGCCCGCTCCAGAAACGACACCGGGGTCAGCTCTTCGCGGTAGACGAGCGTCTTCTTCTCTTCTGTGATCACCGTCACGTGCCCTCCAACTTTCCGCGCCAGCGCTTGTAGACCGGCGGCCATGAGGGCCGGGGGCCGTACTTGGCCCACAGCGCTCGTTCCAGCAGCAGCTCGAAGACCTGTTCGCCCCCGGTCTCGCGTACTCCCCGCTCGGCGAGATCCGTGTGGACCGCGGACTCGGTCGCGGCATCGACAGGCGCCGCCCGTCCCGCCACGAAGAACTCGTCGTCGACGTCGGGGCGCGGGAACGTGTGCAGCGCGCAGAGACCGCGGCGCAGGAGATCTGTCCGTTTGGGCGACTCTCCCACGGAGACGTACAGCCCGCCGTCGAGCACTGTCGGGCAGACCGGATGAATGCGCGGTCCCCCGTCAGATCGGATCGTCGCCAGATAGCCCAGGCCCGGGCCGAACTGATACAGGAGCTCGAGACCGGCAGCGGCCATCTCCGGCATCTCTTGAGCGAACGTGGCCCACGTAACTACGGCCGTCCTCCGGTCAGATCTCAGCCGATGCGCGTCGCGCGTCCCGCCCATTCCTTCTCGCGGAGCAGGTACTTCTGGATCTTGCCGGTCGAGGTCTTGGGCAGCTCCCCGAACTCGACCGCCCTGGGTGCCTTGAAGTGTGCAATCCGCGCCCGCACGTGTTCCACGATCTCCTCAGCCGTGGACGAGCACCCTGCCTTGAACGTCACGAATGCCTTAGGCACCTCTCCCCACTTTGGGTCCGGGATGGCGATGACCGCCGCCTCCATGACCGCGGGGTGGCTCATGACCGCCTGCTCGACCTCGATGGTCGAGATGTTCTCTCCGCCCGAGATGATCACGTCCTTCTTGCGGTCGCGGAGCTCGATCGAGCCGTCGGGGTGCATCACGCCGACGTCCCCTGTGTGAAACCAGTCTCCAGCGAACGCCTCCGCGGTCGCCGCAGCGTCCTTGAAGTAGCCCATCATCGTCGTGTTGCCGCGGAGCACCACCTCGCCCATGGTCGCGCCGTCGGCCGGTACGTCGTGCTCCTGCTCGTCGACGATCCGGACCCTGCCCGCCGTTACGTGCGGGACACCCTGGCGGGCTTTGAATGCCGCCTGAGCGGCCGAGTCGAGCCCCTCGAAACCGGGCGGCGGTACGTTGATCGTGAACGGGCCGTAGCACTCCGTCAGCCCGTAAAGGTGGACGAGCTCCACGTTGAAACCGTCCATCTGCGCGATCAAAGTCGGAGACGGCGGCGCGCCGCCGGTGCAGACGCGGACCCGCCGGGCCAACCGGTGGGCGGCCGGGTCGTTGGCCAGCATGATCAGCACGGTCGGTGCCGCGTTGAAGTGGGTCACCCCCTCCGAGTCGAGCAGCCGCCACACCAGCGGCGGATCCAGCCGCGACAGGCATACGCTCTTGGCGCCGACCGCCGGGACGGCCCAGCTGTGGCTCCAGCCGTTGCAGTGGAACATCGGCAGCGTCCACAGGAAGGCCGACTCGGCGCTCAGCCGGTTCTCCAGGGCCATCGCAACCGCGTTCAGATATGCGCCGCGATGGTGGTACATGACGCCCTTCGGCCGGCCGGTGGTGCCGGAAGTGTAGTCGATGGCGCAGAGCTCATATTCGTGTTCCATCCAGGACTTCACCGGTCCCGGTGAGCCGGAAGCGAGAAGAGCCTCGAATTCCGGACCGAGCTCGATACGTTGGACCGATTCCGGCACGGCTGTAACGTGCGCGGCCAGCTCACGGGAACAGAACACCATCCGGCTTTCGGAGTGAGCGACGATGTAGGCGACCTCGCCCGCGTTGAGCCGGGTGTTGATCGCGACCAGCACTCCGCCCGCCTGCAGAACGCCGAAGTGCGCCAGCAGCAGGGGCTCTGAGTTGAGGGCCAGGAAGGCGACCCGATCTCCCTTCTGCAGGCCCGCGAGACGCAAAGCCGTAGCCAGGCGACGCGACCGGGACCGCCACTCGGCGAACGTGTAGCAGGCCTCGCCGTCGACGACTGCGGGACGGTCGGCGTGCACGGCGCCCGCCCGCTCGAGAAGGTTGACAGGGGACAACTCCTCGCGATAGACGGGCCTCATTCAGCGGTGATCCGGTGCAGGCGCTGAGCCTTCAGCTCAGCCCGCGGGAGGGTGCCGCCCGGCACCTCGCGACAGTCGATCCGCACGCCAAGTGCCTGGCGCAGGTCTGCGCTCAATCTCTCCATCGGGGACGCTCCGTCAGTCTCCAGGACGAGCGTCACCTCGTCCATCTGCCGGACCCGCCGGTGCTCGATCACGAACTCGACCACCTCAGGGTGGCGGCGCACGACGTCCTCCACCTGCGACGGGTAGAGGTTCACGCCGCGCACGGTGAACATGTCGTCGAGCCGGCCGCGCAGGCCGCCGACCACCTTCACGAACTGGCTGCCGCAGCTGCACGGCTCCCAGCTCAGCTCGACGCGGTCGCCCGTCCGGTACCGGATCAGCGGCGAGCCCCAGCGACCCAGGTTGGTCGCAACCAGCTCGCCGTCGACCTCCTCGAAGATGAAGTGGGACTCGATGAGATGCACTCCGTCACGCTGCGAGCAGCTGACGCCGGTGGGTCCCAGCTCGGTCATGCCGGTGTGGTCGAAGCAAGCGACACCCAGACCGGCCTCGATCGCTGTCCGGGTGGAGGGGATCGACGCGCCCGGTTCGCCGGCGTGGACAGCAACGCGGAGTGGCGAGGCGGCAAGGTCCACACCGATCTCTCGCGCGACCTCCGCCATCCGGAGGGCGTAGGTCGGCGTGCAGCAGAGGACGGTCGCACCGACCTCGACCATCGTCCGGATCCGCTGCTCGGTGGTCATCCCGCCACCCGAGATGCCGAGCGCGCCAAGCTCTTCGGCTCCCCCGAAGGCGGACCAGAAGCCGATGAATGGACCGAACGAAAACGCCAGGAAGACTCGGTCCCGCCGGGTGACGCCCGCGGAACGGTACACGTGCTCCGCCCAGATGCCGCGCCACCAGTCCCACGACTCCGGGTCGTCCAGCCAGCGCAGGGGACGGGTGCCGCTGGAGCCTGAGGTCTGGTGCAGTCGGACGTATCGATCCGTCGGGTAGGTGAGGTTGGTGCCGAACGGAGGGTGCGCCTCCTGATCGGCAATCAAGTCGGCCTTGGTCGTGAGCGGGAGCCGCTCGAAGTCGTCCCACCCGGCGACGTCGTGCAGCCGCTGCCGCTGGAAGGGATTGCTGCCCAGGACTTCGGGCAGGCGCGACCGAAGCCTGGCTAGCTGGTCAGACCTGGTCCTGTCGAGGAAAGAGGTTGACGATCCTGGCATAGTCATCGGGCGTGTCGACGTCATCAGGCCGCCCGGCGGCAGGAACAGTATCCAGCAACTCGGGCCGCTGCAGGAACAGCTGGCGCGCGCCTTCGTCGCCGTCCAAAGCCATCACCTCTGGCCAGAGTGAACGATCCAGCAGCACCGGTGGGCGCCAGTTCGTGCGATCCCCGTAGGATGCGGCAACCGCCGGCCGGGTCCCCTCGCGCCGCCACGCCCTGAGCAGCATGCCCACGGTTCGCGACCCCACGAGCGGCTGATCACCAAGCATGACCATGGCGCCTGCAATCTCCTCGGGCATCGACTGCAGGCCCACGCGCAGCGACGACGCCTGACCCGAGGTTGCCTCCGGGTTGTGGATGCACGTCGCCGAGTTGCCGATCGCGAGGCGCACCGCCTCGTCGGCGAAGACGGCGTTGATGACGTGGCAACCGCCATCCGATGCGGCCGAGATCACGTGGCAGACCAGCGCCTGATCGCCGACTTCCAGCAGCAGTTTGTTGCGGCCCATTCTGCTCCCGGCGCCCGCTGCCAGCACAACGGCGCCTACCGGCAGCGCCCAGGTGGCGATCCGGTTGAAGTCGGGGCGCTCGCTGTGCAGCCACTCGACCTCGGCCCCGGCCGCCATGCCAGCCTCGGCGAACTCTCGCATCAGCGCCCTGTCGCCATCGACGACCAGCAGCCGGCGCCCGCTGAGCAGCTCCAGGTCGGGTACGTCGGGAGGCAGCCCGATCACCGCCAGGGCCCGGGAGTCAGGTCGCGCATCCAGGTGGTCGAGGGCGGCGTCGAGATCGCGTCCCCTGACGACCACGACATGAGGTCCCTCCGGCTCCCGGTAGATTCGGTCCCTGATCGGGAGGTCCAGGTCGGACATCAGGTAGACCATCGACTGAGGGAATTTACCGAGATGGCGCTGCCGTCGTCCGCCGGCGCTCGAAGGCTGGGGGAGATGACACACTTGTCCGATGGCCATCCTGGGTGCCCACGTCGATTCCTCTGGTGGGCTCCACCTCGCCTTTGAAAGGGCCGCCGCGATGGGAGCCGACGCCATCCAGGTGCACCCGACGCCGCCGAACTACTGGGGCTCTCCGAAGCTGGACGACGAACGGGTGGAGCGATTTCGAGCAGCAGCGGAAGCGGCGGGCAACCCTCCCTTCTACTTCCATGCCGTCTACTTGATCAACCTGGCAGGGGACGACGTGGTCCTCAGGCAGCGCTCCGAGAGCACGCTCGCCGGTTACCTGGCGGCTGCCGACCGGCTGGGCATCGGCGGCGTCATCTTCCACACCGGGAGCCACAAGGGTGCAGGGTTCGAGCAGTGCCTGCCCACGATCACCGGACACCTGAAGCGGGTGATGGAGCGGGCCGATCCTGTGAGCGCCCGGCTGTTGATCGAGAACAACGCCGGCATGGGCGGCTGCATCGGCGCTCGCTTCGAAGAGATCAGGGTCATGATCGACGCCGTCGCCGACCCGCGGGTCAGCGCCTGCTTCGACACCTGCCACGCGTTCGCGTCGGGTTACGACGAGCGCACTCCCGAGACGGCCAGCGCCACCCTCGACGAGTGGGAGCGCGCCGTGGGCCTCGAGAAGCTCGAGGTCATCCACTGCAACGATTCCCAGATGGGGCTCGGCTCCAACCGGGACCGTCATGCCAACGTGGGCCACGGTGAGATCGGGGAGGCCGGCTTCCGGGCGCTGCTCCACGACCCGCGGCTGCAGCGGGTGCCGTTCATCCTGGAAGTGCCCGGCTTCGACGGCAAAGGGCCAGACGCCGCGAACATGGAGATCCTGCGCCGCCTGGCCGCTTGAGTCCTATTAGCCTGTTCTGTACCAAACAGTGGATTGGAAGGCAGCGGAATCCACTGTTCTGTACCAAACAGTCCCAGCTTGATATCCACGTACGCGAGATCCAACCGGCCCAACACCTGTCCATTGCGGGACACGACCTCGTGCTGCACTACGAGCGCCGGCAGTGCTGGACGCGCGGTGAGTAGCAGGGCGCGAAGCCGGGACTCCATCAGCGACTCCGACCTTGAATCAGCCATCTCGAGAACGCGAGGGGGCCTGCCGCGTTCCCTTGAGGCGCCGCCGAAGCTCGATGTAAGCGCTCAGCCCGGTTCGGTTGATGCGACCATGCCTAAGGCCCCAATCCACACAGGCAACGGCGTCGGTCAGCCGAAGATTGTCGGGCCAGGTCGAACCAGGTTCGAACCGGACTCGTCACCGGCAGACGAACTCGGTCCAGACGTACAACCCTCTGGCGATCTTCCGAAAGCTCTTGCCGCGCAGATGGTCCAGTGTCAACCCGGCTCCCCGAGCGTCTTGAATGCTGAAGAGCCCTTGCCTCAGCGCATCGGGAACGACGAGCGGATGGCGCACTCGAGCAGGGTGCGCCACCCGGCCGGCACGGGCAATCCTGGTCGTTAAGGTCGAGCATCATCGATGTCCGCCACATCGGCTGCTCAGTCGCGGCAGACTGTGAGAGTGGCAGACGCGGACGCCGAGGAGCGAAATGAGCAGCTCGTCTCCCAGCTCGAAACCTCCGGCATAGTGCGCGACCCGGCGGTGGCGAGCGCTTTCCGTGCCGTCCTCCGCCATCACTTCCTGCCGGACCGGCCGCTCGATGAGGTGTACGAGGACACGGCGATCACAACCAAGATGGGCGACAGGGGCGTGCCTGTCAGCTCGTCGTCCCAGCCCGCCATCATGGGCATCATGCTCCAGCAGCTCCAGCTGAGGCCAGGACACCGAGTACTGGAGATCGGCGCAGGCACTGGCTTCAATGCGGCGCTCATCGCCCACCTGGTCGGTCGCGATGGGCAGGTAGTAACGGTAGATATCGACGAGGATCTGTGCGACCAGGCTCGGGCGAACCTGGCCACGGCCGGGGTCGAGGGGGTCGAAGTGGTGCAGGCGGACGGAGCCGGCGGCTGGCCGGCTGCTGCACCGTACGATCGCATGATCCTCACCGTGAGCACGACGGACCTCTCGCCAGAGTGGCCAAGGCAGCTCGTGGACGAGGGGGTGCTCGTGGTTCCGCTGGCCCTGGCGGGACCTGTCCAGCAGTCGGTTGCGTTCGTCCGCCACGGCATGTGCCTCTTCAGCAGCGAGGTCGCCAGCTGCGGCTTCATGCCGCTGCGGGGCCAGATGGCGCCGCCTTCGACCGCCCCTGACAACGGGAATGAGCCCTGGTTGCAAGACGCGGGGCGCCACAGCGGTTACAGGCTGCCGGCCGGGGACCTGCGGGCCGGGTTCGAATCGTGGCTGGGGCTGACCCAGAATGCGTACATCCGGCCACGGCTGCGTGCCGACGAGTCACCTGTCTTCGGGCTGCGTGGGGGTGGCGGGGCCGCGCTCGTGGTAGCCGACCGCGATGATTTCGCCATCATGGTGTTTGGCGACGGCGATCGCGCAGCCGCAGCGCTCAAGGAAGCCCACCGCTCCTGGGCGAAGACGCGATCCCACGTTGACCAGCTCCGCATCGAGGCGAGCGAGCTGGGCAGCGACATCTCCGTGGACGCGAACGCTCGAACGGTCCGACGTCCACACTTCACCTTCACAGTGACGCAACTGTCATGAAGCACGTCATCGCCGTCGGCAGCGGCAAGGGAGGCGTCGGCAAGTCGACCGTCAGCCTCAACCTGGCGCTGGCCCTCGTTGAGCGTGGGCACGCGGTCGGCCTGCTCGACGCGGACCTGTACGGTCCCAACATCCCGCTGATGGTCGGCCTCACCAAGCACAAGTGGACCAGCACCTGGACGCTGGCCCGGCCAAAGGAGAGCCGCGTACGACACAGGCCGGTCGAGCGCCACGGGCTGAAGATCGTCTCAGCCGGCTTCATCCTGGGAGAGGATCAGCCGCTCGGTGTCGAAGCGATGACCGCGCAGATGATGGTCCGGCAGCTGGTCGAAGACGTGGCCTGGGGCGAGCTCGACTTCCTGGTGGTTGACCTGCCGCCGGGTACTGCAGACATCCAGCAGGTCCTGCTGAGGGCGGTACCGCTCACCGGGGCCCTGATCGTGGCCACGCCGCAGTACGTGGCTCATCTCGACGCCCGTAAAGCGGTGCGGATGTATGAGCGCCATAACGTGCCGGTGCTGGGTTGGATCGAGAACATGGGTCCGATGCGCTGCCCCCACTGTGGGGAGCCGGTACAGGTCTTCCCGGAAGTGCCGGAGGCCCGCAGCATCCGGTCCACGGGAGTCGAGCGACTCGGGACCATCCCGTTCGACCCGGCGCTGGGCCTTGCGGGCGACTCGGGTCAGGTCGTGTTCGCCAATGGGTCGAGCGGCCCCGTTGCCGGCGCCTTCCGAGAAGTGGCGCAAGCGCTGCTCAACAAGCTGGGCTGGTGGCAGCAGCCGCCCTCTTCTGACGCATAGACACGGCGGTGCCGCCGAAGCGGACGGCGGTGACCTCGGCCATGATCCCCAACGCAGTCTCCTCAGCGCCTCTGCCACCGAGATCGAGCCCGATCGGACCGTGGACCCGGGCCAGCTGATCGTCGCTGAAGCCCTCTGCCCGGAGCGCGTCGAAGCGGTTCTGATTCGTCTTTCGCGAGCCGATGGCACCGATGTACCCGGCGCCGGTCGGGAGCGCCGCCCGCAGCGCCGGCAGGTCGAACTTCGGGTCGTGCGTCAGGATGACCAGGGCCGTCGAACGGTCGATCGTCATTCCGCCCAGTGCCTCGTCGGGCCACTGGATGAGGAGCTCGTCTGCCTCCGGGAAGCGCTCACGCGTCGCGAACTGAGCGCGCGCATCGACCACGGTGACTCGATAGCCCATCACCTTGGCCAACCGGTGTAGCGGGATTGCAATGTGGATCGCGCCGACGATGACCATGTGGGCGGGCCTGGCGAACGGCTCCTCGAAGCGATCCCCATTGCGGCTGGGCAGCTCCGTCAGGGGAGCGCGCTGGACGAGCTCGGTCTGACCGCTGGCCAGGTCGGTGGTGAGCACGAAGGGCCGCTCCTCGGCCAGCAGCCGGAGTGCCTCGTCGTGCGTCTGGGTGGCAGGCTGAATGAAGACCTCGATGTGGCCACCGCAGGCCAGGCCGACTTCGAATGCAACGTCATCGGCGACCCCGTACTCGACCAGCTTGGGGCGACCGGAAGCAAGCACCTCCTGCGCCTCCTCGAACACGTCTCCCTCGATGCAGCCGTTGGACACCGAGCCAGCCATGTGGCCCGAACGACCCACCAGCATCTTGGAGCCAAGCGGCCGTGGGCTAGAGCCCCAGGTTTCGACCACGGTGGCGATCGCCACGGACTCCCCCGCGTCCCGCCAGGCCCGCAGCTCAGGTGCGACTTCTCTCATTTCTTACATGCCTCCTCCGGTCCAAACCCGCCAGCAGCTCACCTAATTCGTCGAGCGCCTGCACATTGTGGGCAGCCAGGAAGTCGTCGGTGTACGGGAGAGCCGCCGCCATACCGCGCGTGATCGGCTCATAGCCTGCCGAGCCGAGCAGTGGGTTGAGCCAGATCAGTCGATGGGACATCCGGCGCAGGCGGGACAGCTCGGTGGCCAGCAGCTCCGGGTCCCCGCGGTCCCAGCCGTCGCTGACGACGATGACGATGGCGCCATGGCCCAGGACCCGTCGAGCCCACCGACGGTTGAACTCGGCGAGCGCCTGGCCAATGCGGGTGCCCCCGCTGAAGTCGTGGACGGACTTGCCAACCTCAGCCAGCGCCAGGTCGATGTCGCGCCTGCGCAGAACGCGTGTGATCCGCGTGAGCCTCGTGGAGAAGACGAATGTCTCCACGTCCTCGCGACGGGCGATGGCGTGGGCGAAGATCAGCAGCAGCCGGGAATAGCGCTCCATCGAGCCGCTGACGTCACAGAGTAGGACGAGCGGGCGGCGCCGGATGCGGCGCTGGCGATGGAGCAGCTGAATGAGCTCGCCACTCGAGCGAATGGCTTGACGGGCGGTGCGGCGGAGGTCGACCAGCCCCCTCGAAGCTGGTCGCCGGCGACGGGTGCGACGTTCAGCGATCCGCCATGGCGCCTGCGCCAGAAGGCGCTTGACCTGCTCGGTCTCCAGCCACGTCAAATCGTCGAAGTCCTTTTGACGGAGCAATTCAGCGGCGCTGTAACCCGAGCTGCTGTTGGGGACGCTGTCCTCTTCGACCTCGCGCGGCATCTGCGATTGGTTGGTGCCGAGCGCCTGAAGCCAGGCTAGCGCACGCTCAGGAGAGAGGGGCAGGGACCGGCTACGGCCAGGAATGGCGCCCGCCCTGATGCGGGGATCCGGCGGAGCCCAGAAGATGTCGAATGCAGCCTCGAAGAGAGGGAGCTCGTCCCTGCGGCTGACGAAGCAGGCTCTGAGGCTGTCCCGAAAGGCGGTCTGGTCCCTGAGGTCCACGATGCTGAGAGCCCGCGCGGCCGTCGCCAGGCGTCCCGGCCCAGCATCCAGTCCCGCGTCGTGGAGCAGCCGCGCGAAGGCGGCCAGCCTGGGCAGCAGATCGGGAGCTTCGGTCATCCTCAAGCCCAGCCTACGAGTCAGTTGAAGAGGGCCGCCAGATCCTCCCGGCCCATCGCCCGCGCCAGGTCGGGCGCGCTGCGACCCTCGTGGTCCGGCACCGCCGGATCTGCGCCGCGCCGGAGCAGCCAGGCGATCATCTCGCTGCTGCCGCCCAACACCGCGCCGTGGATGGGAGCAGCCGCCTGAGCGGTGTCGTTGACGTCGGCGCCGCGTGCGAGCAGCACTTCTGCAATCTGGGCCTGGCCGCCGACGGCTGCAAAGTAGAGGGCGGGCAGGCCGTGCACGCCCCGCGAACGGGCCCGGGCGGGGTCGCGGACCAGCTCCGCCTCGACCAGCTCGCGACGTCCGAGGACGCATGCGGTGAAGAAGTCGAGGGGCGCTCCCTTGCTGAGGAGATAGTCGATGATGTCCTTGCGACCGAGCTGCGCGGCGGCCTCGATCGGAGTCTCGTTCCACGGGGCACGGGCATTCACGAGCTCGGGGTGCTGCTCCACCAGCTCCCGGACCTTGCTCAGGTCGCCGTGCGCGTTGCCGACGCACGCCTCGACCAGAGCCTGGTCGTTGTCCTTACTCAAGCGGGGCGCTGGACCTTCGCGACCAGCTCCGGCACCGCCTGCCGTGCGCGCTCGAGGTCCTCTTGATACTTGAGCGCCGCACCCAGCGTCGCGTCAACCAGTGACGCGTCGATGCGGGTCGCGCCGAGTGCTGCCAGCGAACGCGCCCAGTCCAGCGTCTCCGCCACTCCAGGCATCTTGTACAGGTCCAGCTCGCGCAGGTTGTGCACGAGCGCGGCCACTTCGTGGGCGAGCTGGTCGGCAGCCTCGGGAGCTCGGGCGCGCACGATCGCCACCTCCTTCTCGAGGGTCGGGTAGTCGATCCAGTGGTAGAGGCAGCGCCGCTTGAGCGCGTCGTGAACCTCACGCGTGCGGTTCGACGTGATCACAACGAATGGCGGCTGCCGGGCCGTGATCGTCCCGAGCTCTGGGATCGACACCTGGAAGTCGCTCAGCAGCTCGAGGAGGAACGCTTCGAACTCCTCGTCTGAGCGGTCGATCTCGTCGATGAGCAGCACCGGCGGGACCTCGTCATGGTTGTCGATCGCGTCGAGCAGGGGCCGGCGCAGGAGGAACTCGCGGCTGAAGATCTCCCTTTCGGCGGCCTGGCGATCGTCCGACTCGTGGAGGAGACGGATGTGGAGCAGCTGTCGCGGGTAGTTCCACTCGTAGACGGCGTGGGCGAGATCGATGCCCTCGTAGCACTGGAGCCGTATGAGGCGGGCGCCCAGCACCTCGGCCATCACCTTGGCAGCCTCCGTCTTGCCGACCCCGGCTTCGCCCTCGATGAAGAGAGGCTTACCGAGCTTGAGGGCGAGGAAGATGGCGGTGGCGAGGGGCCGGTCGCCGATGTAGCGGTGCGCGCCCAACCGGTCGAGGACTTCTTCGATGGTTGCGGGCATGGTGGACGCCATGTGGTGATAAGCCTACTTGCTGACCAGCTCGTGCTGTCGCACAGGTGGCGCCTGGCTAAGCGGACATCGGGACCAATGTCGTCCAGTGTCCGCTTGTGGACTCTCGCTCTCTGGTCCGGGCCTGTCAGCAGAGGTTGTGGAACGCCTCCGTGCGCCGCAGCTGCTCCGCTTCACCTCGTCCCCCGAGGCGGCGTAATAGGCGCGGCAGCGCTCGATCACCGCAGCGTGCCGCCGCGACCACTGCGCAGGCCGCCATAGGCGTCGTACAGGTGTCGGAGCACATCGCCTGAGGACCGGTCCGGGGTCGGCGTGGATCACGCTCGGACCCGCGCCTGTGAGGACGTCTGCGAAGGACCCCGGGTCGACGGCGTGGAGGGCCCGCAGCATCTCCCCGCATCCCCGCAGGAAGACCACGCTCCGTCGCACCAGCTCGTCGAGGCCGAAGGCGTTGTAGCCGCCTGCGATCCACTGCTCGGCCAGCGGTCCCGGCACGTACTCCAACCGAACGGCGAGCGGGTCCTCGGACGCGAACGCGCGGGGCAGCGGCGCCACGCCAGCCAGCCGGGTGAGCATCGCGACCTCGACGTCGCGGCGGCGCCGCGCCTCGTCGCGCGTGATGCGCTTCACGACCGCTTCGCCGTCCCAACGGATGTCGTTCCAACGCTGGCCGGGCTGCCAGGCACGGCCCTGGGGCGGCGCTGCGTTCGCACGACGCACGCGAGTCATTGTGGGCGGGCCGCATGCAGGCATGGGCCCCTGCATCGATCATCGACTCGCGAATAAGTGAAGGGCCCCGGGGTCGCAACCCCGGGGCCCTTTTGGCTAGGCGCTCGCCTGCTCGATCGCCCGCTTTGTCAGCACCCTTGCCAGGTGCAGCTTGTACTCGGGCGATGCCCGAAGGTCGGCGCTGGGGCTGAGCCCGTCCGAGGCGTGCTGCGCCGCCTCCTCGGGGGATGCCCCGGAGGCCAGCGCCTGCTCCACCGCCGTGCACCGCACCGCCGTCGGACCGCAGTTGGTCAGCCCGACACGCCAGCCGCCGTCCAGCTTCTGCGCCCCGGCCCCGACGATCGCCCAGTCGAACAGGCGGCGCCGGAACTTGATGTACTTGTGCGGCCCGTCCGCGATCGGGAAGACCACCTCGCAGACGATCTCGTCCGCATCGAGCGGCGTCGTGAACAGCGCCACGAAGAAGTCCTTCGCCGCGAAGCGCCGCTTGTTGGTCACGATCTCGGCGTCGAGCATCAGCGCGAGCGTCGGATAGTCACCCGCCGAATCGGCGTGTGCCATCACGCCGCCGATCGTGCCCATGTTGCGGACCTGGTTGTCGCCCACCTCGTCCGCAATCTCGGCCAGGAGGGGCAGATTCTGCCTGACCACATCGCTCTGGTGCAGGTCGACGTGCCGGGTCAGGGCACCCACCCTCAGCTTCCCGTCCTCCACCACGATGTAGCTCAGCTCGCGGACGGGGTTGATGTCGACCAGCGCCGAGGGCTTGGCGAAACGCAGCCGCATCAACGGGATCAGGCTGTGCCCGCCCGCCAGCACCTTCGCCTCCTCCCCGAACTTGCCGAGCAGCTCGCTCGCCTCCTGGACCGTCGTGGCCCGGGCGTATTCGAACGCTGCTGGGATCATGCCTTCGCCTCCTGAATCTGCTTCCACAGCCGGTCGGGACTGGCCGGCATGTCGACGTGCTTGATGCCGAGCGGCGCGACGGCGTCGCAGATGGCGTTGATGACGGCTGCGCTGGCGGCGATCGTTCCCGCTTCGCCGATCCCCTTCACACCGAGCTCGTTGGTCGGACTCGGCGTGACAGTGCTGTCCAGCGTAAGCGGTGGGATCTCACTCGCGGTCGGGACACCGTAGTCGAGCAGTGTCCCTGTCCTGAGTGTGCCGTCGTCGGCGTACACGACCTCCTCGAAGAGGGCCTGCGCGACCCCCTGGACGATTCCGCCCTGGATCTGCCCCTCCACGATCATGGGGTTGATCACGTTGCCGCAGTCGTCGACGGCGATGTACTTGAGCATTTCAACGCTGCCCGTGTCGGGGTCGACCTCGACCATGCAGATGTGGGCGCCGAACGGCCAGACGAAGTTGGGCGGGTCGAAGTACGCGACCGCCTCCAGGCCGAGCTCCATGCCCTCCGGGAGTCCGGCGCCATACGCGGCAAAGGCGACCTCCCCGAATGCCTTGCGCGTTTCGGGGCTGCCCTTCACGTAGAAGTGGCCCTGGTCGAAGACCACGTCCTCCTCTGCCGCCTCGAACATGTTGGCCGCGATCTTCTTGGCCTTGTCGCGAACCCTGTGGGAGGCGCTGAGCACGGCCATGCCGCCCACGGCCAGCGAACGGCTGCCATAGGTGCCGTAGCCGAACGCCGGGCCCTCGGCGGTGTCGCCGTGGTGGAGCTCCACCATTTCGTAGGGCACTCCCAGGTCGTCGGCCACGATCTGGGCGAACGTCGTGTCGTGGCCCTGGCCATGGGAGTGGGTGCCCACGTACACGTTCACAGAGCCGGTCGGATAGACGCGGACGTGGGCCGACTCGGTCAGTGCCAGGCCGCCGGTCGCGGGAGCGGTGCCCGCACTCGGCCCGAAGCCGCAGATCTCGATCCAGGTCGAGAGGCCGACGCCGAGGTACCGGCCTTTCGAGCGGGCCTCGTCCTGCTCGCGGCGAAAATCCTCGTAGCCGGCGAGCTTGAGTGCCTTCTCGAGTGAGCCGTTGTAGTTGCCCGAGTCGTAGACGAGACCGAACGGGTTGGTGTGCGGGAACTCCTGAATGAAGTTCTTGCGGCGTACGTCCGCCGGGTCTCTGCCGATCTCGGCGGCGAAGAGGTCCACCATCCGCTCGACCAGGTGCGTCGCCTCCGGCCGGCCGGCGCCACGGTACGGGTCGGTGGGCACCTTGTTGGTCAGGATGCCGACGGTCCTGGACGCCACCTGCTTCCAGATGTATGCGCCTGGGAGCAGGCACGCGCAAGCCTGGAAGGCACCGAACGTGCCGATGTAGGCGCCGCAATCCAGGTACTGGGTGATCCGCAGCCCGAGCATCTTGCCATCCCGGTTGCCTGCGATCTCGACGTCGAAGACCTGGCCTCGGCCATGGGTCGCGTTCTGGAGGTTCTCGGTCCGGGTCTCACTCCACTTGACGGGGCGGCCGAGCAGCTTGGACGCCGCGGGGACGAGGTAGTCCTCGGGATACGGGCTGATCTTGCTGCCGAAGCCCCCTCCAACGTCAGGCGAGATGACCCGGAACCGGTTTTCCGGGATGCCCATTGCGCCGCCGATGAACAGCCTGATGAAGTGCGGGTTCTGGCTGGACATCCACATCGTCATGGTCTGGTCGGTGTGATGCCACTCAGCCATGACTCCGCGCGGCTCCATCGGGGTCGGGGCCAGCCGCTGCTGAAGGATGCGTTCCTTGACTACGACCTCGGCCTCGCCGAAGGCGGCATCGGCGTCTGCGTTGTAAGTCAGGTCCCAGCCGATGTTGTCCGGCGCCCCATCGTGCGCCTTCGGGCTCCCGGCCTCCATCGCCTTCTCGAGATCCATCACCGCCGGCAGTGGCTCCCAGTCGACGGTCACCAGCTCGGCGGCGTCAGCTGCCTGGTACTTCGTGTCCGCGACGACGACCGCGACCGGTTCGCCCTGAAAGCACACCTCGCTTTCGGCGATCGGAAAGCGATCAGGCGCCTGCTTCTTCTCGGCCACGAATGCCGGCGCCACGGGCATCGTGCCGGTGAGAACCTTCTTGAAGTCGGCCGCCGTCAGGACAGCGACCACGCCGGGCGCCTTCAGCGCTTCCGTGACGTCGATCGAGCGCACACGGGCGTGGGCGTGTGGGCTCCGAACCACGGCCATGTAGGCGGTGTGGGTCCGGGCGAAGTCGTCGGCATACCTGCCGTGCCCGCTGACCAGGCGCGGGTCCTCGCGCCGGTGAATCCGGGCTCCAACCATGGTTGAGATCGCCATGGCTCTCTCTACTCCCCCGCTACAGGCGCCGGCGTACCGGCTGGCGCCGCTGCCGCGCTGCTCATGGTCCTGGCCGCGGTCTGGACGGCTTTGATGATGTTCACGTAGCCGGTGCAGCGGCAGAGGTTGCCCTCCAGGCCCTTTCGAATCTCGTCCTCGGTCGGGTTGGGGTTCTGTTCCAGCAGATAGGCGGCGGCCATGATGAAGCCGGGCGTGCAATAGCCGCACTGCAGGCCGTGCTCGTCCCAGAAAGCCTGCTGGATCGGATGCAGGGTGCCGTCCGCGGCGGCCATGCCCTCGATCGTCTTGATCTGGCGTCCGTCGGCCTGGACAGCGAACATCGTGCAGGACTTGACCGCCTTCCCTTCCACATCCACCGTACAGGCGCCGCACTGGCTGGTGTCGCAGCCGATGTGCGTCCCCGTCAGGCCGGCGACGTCACGGAGGTAGTGGACGAGTAAGAGCCTGGGTTCGACTTCGTCCTCCCGCTGCTTGCCGTTGATGGTTACGGAGACTTTGTGCTTCATGCAGCTCCTCCAGATTCATGACCACAGGCACACAACAGGCAGAGAACACCACGCTTGGTATCGCGGAACACGCCGTCCAGTATGTCCATCCCCAATCCTGTGCGCATGCTCGCGCGCATGAGCGCGTGGTCAGTATATTCATGGTCGCGTAATGCGGATAGATAACGACTTCGACGTATCTGCGCCACCGGACAGGGTGTATGCATTCCTGCTCGACGTCAACCGGGTCGCGACATGCTTGCCCGGCGCCGAGCTCTCGGAGGTGGTCGATCCGAACACCTTCAGGGGAAAGGTACGGATCAAGGTCGGGCCCATCACCGTGGCCTACAACGGCACGGCGCGGATCTCTGAACGGGATGAGGCCAATCGGGTGGCGACGCTGGAGGCAGAGGGCCGAGAGACCACCGGCCCCGGCTCGGCTCGGGCCACCGCGCGGATGAGCGTGGAGGACAATGGCACCGCCTCTCGCGTACGGCTCGAGACCGACTTCACCGTCGCCGGCCGGATCGCCAACTTCGGGCGCGGCGTGATGGAAGACGTCTCCAAGCGGCTTGTCTCACAGATGGCCGACTGCATCAAGGCCAACCTGGAGGTCGCCGAGCCATCCGCGGCTGCAGCCGAAACGACTGCGCTGGGTGGTCCGTCCGAGGCCGCAGCACCGGCAGCAGAGGTGTCGGGCGAGGGCCCCGCACCCGTCGCGCCACCGGCGGTTGCGCCACCGGCTGCGAAGCCGGTCAACGCGCTGAGTCTGCTCCTCGGCGTCATCTGGGACCGGATCAGACGGCTCTTCGGCCGTCGCTGACTGCTCCCCCAAACGCACTCAGTAGGCCGGACGGAGTCGCTCGAGCATGGGGAAGTGGCGCACGTTCGTCGTGAGCAGCTCGGCTCGCAGGAGAAGCGCGGTGGCGCCGATCAAGTAGTCAGCGGCGTCGATGCCGGCGTGGCTGAGGCCGAAGCGCCGAGCCAGCCGGCCCGCCAGACGCGCGATGTCTTCGTTGACCGGCACCCAGACAATGGCAGACATGAATCCCTCCAGAGCTGACAGCTCGCGTTGGCGGGCCCCCGCAAGCAGCTCAAAGCGAACGAGCTCGCTCGCGTAGATGTCGTGGCCCGCGGACATCAGTCCCGACAGGAGGGCGGTAGCCGCTTCGAGTCCTCGCAAGTGATCGATGGCGACGGTCGTGTCTATGACCCTCATCGCAGCCCGAGCCGTCGCAGCCGCTCGCCGAGATCGCCGCGGATCGCATCGACATATGCGGCGCCGGTGAAGTCTCGGCCCTGCCACGATCCCGCGCTGAGCCGCAGGCCGGCCAGCCGCTCCTCTAGCGCTCGCTCCCCGTAGACGGCTCGTATTGCCCGGCGGATCAGCTCGGAGCGCGACGCTCCCGTCGCTTTGGCCGCCCTGTCCAACAGCTCAGTCTCTGACTCGGACAGGTAGATCTGTGTCCTGCCCATGACATCAAGATACATCATGTGGTGTACGTCCTCGAAGACCAGGTGCCGCCAATGGTGCGCCCGAGAACCCAGCGCGTCAAGATTGCCTGTGAAGGGAGCCGCTCGATCCGGCTCCACCACCTCGGAGTTGACGAATGACCCCAGACGAAGCTCGCGAGCGCATCCGGGCCCGTGCCGACCTGAACGCGTTCATCTCGCTGACGGACGAGGAGGGCGCCGGCCCCATCGTGGCGGTCAAAGACCTCGTGGACGTGCGCGGTACGATCACGACTGCCGGAGGTGGCTTCGTGCCCAGCGCTCCGGCCGAGCAGGACGCGCCCCTCGTCCGGCGCATGCGCGAGTTCGGCTGCGTCGTGATCGGTAAGGCAAATCTCCACGAGTGGGCCTTCGGCGTCAGCAGCCAGAACCCCCACTACGGCGGTGTCCGCAATCCCCGCGCTCCGGACCGCATACCGGGCGGCTCCTCTGGCGGATCAGCGGCGGCCGTGGCCGCGGGCCTCTGTGACTGGGCGGTCGGCAGCGACACGGGCGGCTCGATCCGGATCCCCGCCTCCTACTGCGGTGTGGTCGGCTTCAAGCCGACCATCGGCACCGTCGACACCGAGGGCGTCGTGCCGTTGAGCCGCACGCTGGACACCCTCGGCCCCCTGGCGCCGGACGTCGCGGCGGCGGCGCGGGCGCTCGAAATGATGTCCTACCTGATGGGGCTGCTCCCCGAACGCCCGCGCCCGCTCCCTGAGCTGCGGATCGCGGTGGCGCGCGGCTGGGGAGATGACCTGGACCCAGAGATCGCGGAAGTGTGGTCCAGGATCACGGCCGGGCTCCCCGAGATCGAGCTCCCGGACCGCCGCCGCATGGGCGCGGCGGGGCTGACCATCCTGCTGGCGGAGGCGGCGGCCCTCCACCGCTCCCAGCTGGAGCGCAACCCTCAACGCTACGGGGACGACGTTCGCCGGCTGCTCGACGAGGGCCAGAACGTCAGCCGCCACGACTACTCGATGGCGCTGTTCGAGCAGTCGCGCGTCCGGATCGAGACCGAGGCGGCAATCGCGGGCTGGGACGCTGTCTTGGCGCCGACCACGCGCGTGATGCCGCCGCGCCTGGATGAGGACTACGACCGCGGCGACGTCACCGCCTACACCCGCCCCTTCAACACGACGGGGCAGCCGGTCGTCACGCTGCCAGCCCCGGTCCCAGGTATCCCGGTCGGCATCCAGGTGGTCGGCCACTTCGGCCAGGAAGCGGCGCTGGTCGAAGCAGCGCTCGCGCTGGAGGCTGCGTGGCAGTCCGCTTGAGCGCTCCTCGGCGGTGAATTCGAAGGTTATGATTCCTGGCGTCTTCAGCCGTCACGCGGCGGCTTACCGCGACCGCCTCGCAGAAGCCCTCCAACGTGGGGAGGCACGTGGCCGGCTCAGGGTCCTGGAGCTCCTCGCGGTGCGGCCAGCCGAGCGGATTCTCGATCTGGGGTGTGGCCCCGGCACTCTCACGTTCCTCCTAGCTGATGCGGCAGGCAGTCGCGGACTTGTAGCCGGCGTCGACCTGGCGCCGGGCATGCTGTCGCTTGCTGGCGCGCAGGGCACGCCGACGGTCGCGTTCGCCCGAATGGACATTGAGCGCCTGGCCTTCGGCGACGCTGTATTCGACGCGGTGGCCTGCGGCCACTCCCTGCAGTTCTGTCCGGACCTGGATCGCGCTCTCAGGGAGGCACGTCGCGTGCTGTGCCGGGATGGTCGGTTCGCCGCCAGCGTTCCGCTGCCGCACCCACGGCGCGACCCACTCGACGATGTGCTGGACGGGCTGCTGCCGCCACTCCCTGTGCCGACCGACGCGCAGGAGACCAGAGAGCTGCTCGGTGAGGAGGCAGGCGCCCGGTCCGCGCTCCGGAGGGCCGGATTCCGCACGGCGATCGTGCAGCAACTTGATGAGGTCTCGAGGTATCGAGATCCCAACGAGCTGGTCGCCAAGACCATCAGCTGGTGGACCTTTGCCCGGCGGCTGGAGCTGCTGCCCGAACGGGACCGGAGGCGTGTACACACCGAAGCTCTGGAGCGGCTGCGGAAGCTCGTCGGCAGCGGCCCGCTGGAGATCCCAGGCGCCAGCCTCGTCATGTTCGCGCAAAACTGAGGCGGTACTGTTCTTCAACAACGGAGGACGCGGAGAGTGAAGAGGCCGTCGGCCCGCGTACGGACGTCCGCGGCGTTGATCGTGGCGGCGCTGGCACTTACTGCTTGCACCAGGGACGCGCCCCAGGCCCCGGGTGCCCCGAAGCTCGGCCCGCCGGCGTATCGGGGGCTGTGGGTGGACGCCTTTCGTGGGGGTATCCACTCACCGGCCGAGATCGACCAGCTGGTGAGCACGGCCCACAACGCCAACATCAACGCACTCTTCGTCCAGGTCCGCAAGAACGCTGACGCGTACTACCTCGACTCGCTGGAACCCGTCGCCTCGGACATCCATGGGCCGCCCGGGTTCGACCCGCTCCGCTATCTGCTCAAGCGGGCACACGGACAAAGCCCTCGAATCGAGGTCCACGCCTGGGTGAACACGTTCTACGTCGGCACCAAGAGCCGCGCTTACATCTACTTCGGGGCGGACTGGGGGAGCCGGACCAGCACAGGCGAGACCGGTGGCTACCTCGACCCGGGCAACAAGGTTGCTCGCGCCTACACACACCTCGTCCTGATGCACCTGGCCCAGCGGTACGACCTCGACGGCCTGCACCTCGACTTCGTGCGCTACCCGGAGGGAGGCAACTGGGGCTACTCGCAGGCTGCCGTGGACGACTTCAACGCAGCGACAGCACGGTCCGGGGCTCCCGACGCCAGAGATCCGACGTGGGAGCAGTGGCGGCGAGACCAGGTGACGTCGTTCGTACGCGACCTCTACACGGACCTCGGCCACAGGAAGCCTCGGCTCAAGCTGAGCGCCGCGCTCATCCCGTGGGGGCCCGGGCCGACATCCGACACCGACTGGCAGAACAGCTCCGCCTACAACGAGGTCTACCAGGACTGGTACGACTGGCTGCGTGAGGGCATCCTCGACCTGGCGGTGCCCATGAACTACGACACCGCGTGGAGCTCACGAGCGTCGCGGTGGTTCGAGCAGTGGATCGAGTGGGAGAAGAACAACCAGTTCCGTCGCAGGGTCATCATCGGCGTGGGGGCGTTCTTCAATTACCCGGAGGACACACTCACCCAGATCCGACGAGCGCTGGCTCCGTCGGCTGCGGGCAAGGAGGCGACTGGCGTCGCGATCTATTCCTATGCCTCCACGAACCTGTACGGGACCTCGGACTACTACGCCGACCCTGAGGCAGCTTCGGCGCTGCCGCGGCAGCCATACGCAGGCGGCCTCGACGCGTCCGCGCTCAAGAGGCGTGCCGACCGGTACAACCGTTCGTTCTGGCGGCTGCTGACTGCGCCCGGCTCGTACGAGGATCCGGTCCTTGGTCCAATCCAGACCAAGCCGGTCTTCACGCAGCAGTCGGCGGTTCCGGTCCTCCCCTGGAAGCGGTAACCCGCGATCGGGGCCTAGTGGTGACCACTAGAGCTCCCGCAGGTCTATGACGCGCTTCGCCTTGCCCTCGGAGCGAGGCAGCGCTCCGGGGGCCAGCACCGTAACGGGCACGGTCAGCCCGATCGTCTCCCGAATGCGCTCCTCCGCCCGCTGGCGCAACCCAACCTGGTCCGCGCCCTCGCGCGACTCGACCCGGACCTGCATCGTGTCCAGTTGGCGTGCTTCTCGGTCCACCACCAGCTGATAGTTCCCGGTCAGCCCGCTGACCTCGAGCAAGATCTCCTCGATCTGCGAGGGGAACACATTCTCGCCACGAACCACGAGCATGTCATCGGTCCGGCCGCGGATCTTGCGCATGCGTCGGAATGGGCTGCCACACGAGCAGGGCTCGGCGACCAGGACCGTACGATCGCGTGTGCGATACCGGATGACGGGGCTGGCGTGACGCCGCAGGCTCGTCAGCACCAGCTCGCCCGGTCGGCCGGGGGGTACGACGGCGCCTGTTTCCGGATCGATCACCTCTGCGAAGTAGTGGTCTTCGAACACGTGCAGCCCATCGTGGCGATGACACTCGACGGCGACGCCCGGACCGCCCAGCTCGGTCAGTCCATAGATGTCGAACGCCTCGAGACCGAGGCCGCGCTCGATCTCCTGGCGCATCCCGTCGGTCCAGGGCTCCGCCCCGAAGAACCCGACCCGCAGCCGAAGCTCGTCGCGCGCGGCGCTACTGCCCACTGCCTCAGCGAGGACCAGTGCGTAGGACGGCGTGCACGTGAGCACGGTCGTGCCCAGGTCGCGCAGCAGCATGACCTGACGCTGGGTGACGCCGCTGGAGGTCGGCACCACCGTGCAGCCGATGCGCTCTGCACCCATGTGGAAACCGAATCCCCCGGTGAATAGCCCATAGCCGTAGGCGTTCTGGAAGACGTCACTCGAGCTCACGTCGCCGGCCTCGAGCACCCGCGCCATGCGTTCCGCCCAGAGGTCCAGGTCGGAGCGCGTATAGCCGGTGACCACCGGCTTGCCGGTGGTGCCGCTGGACATGTGGACACGCACGACCTCTTCTGCGGGCACCGCCAAGAGACCGAACGGGTAGTGGTCGCGGAGGTCGTCCTTGGTCGTGAAGGGCAGCTCGGCCACTTCGTCCAGCGACGCGAGACGGCCTGCCGGCAGCCGTTCGCGGTAGAAGGGCACGCGCTCCCGGACCCGATCGAGCAGCGCATTCCATCGGTCTACCGTCTCCACTTCAGCGAGCGGCATTGCGGGTTATTATCCGGCTAGGGGTGCGGCCGGAAACCCGGACGAGGAATTCGGCGGCCAGGTGGTCCAGGTGCAAGGAGGCGACGAGCACCGTAGTGAGCGTATTCGACATACGCGCAGCGAGGAGCGCAGGCGCTGACGCGGCAGATGGGCCGCATGGGCGCCGAAGGTCCGGCTGGGCTTTTCGGCCGCACCCCTAATGGCGCTGGACGACCGCAGGCTCTACCCGTGGGCAGTGCAGGGCACTCTATCCCCGGTCATGGTCACAGGTGCGCAGGGAAGCTGGTTCTTCGACGCGGAGGGTAACCGCCACCTGGACCTGGCCGCGCAGCTTGCCTATATGAACGTCGGCCACGGCCATCCCAGAGTGGTCGAGGCAATTCGCCGGCAAGCGGCCGAGCTGCCCGTCATCGGGCCCAACTTTGCCAACCGACCGGCGGCTCGGCTTGCGGAGATGCTGGCAGAGGTCACCCCGGGCGACCTCAACCGCACGTTTTTCACGAACGGCGGCACCGAGGCCAACGAGTACGCGATCAGGATCGCCCGTCAATCGACCGGACGTCAGAAGATCGTTACGCGCTATCAGAGCTACCACGGCTCCACGCTCGGCTCGATCAGCGCCACCGGTGAGAACAGGCGCACGTACGCCGAGCCGGGCGGCGCCGGCTTCGTCAAGACGCTGGACCCGTACCGGTACCGCTGCCCGTTCTGCCGTGACCGGGACGCATGCACCCTCGCCTGCGCCGACGCGGTCGAGCAGACGGTGGTGGGCGAGGGACCTGAGACCGTGGCGGCCATCATGGTCGAGCCCGTGACCGGGTTGAGCGGATTCGTACCGCCGCCAGACGGTTATCTGAGGCGGCTGCGGGAGCTGTGCGACCGCTACGGCATCCTGCTGATCTTCGACGAGGTGATCACCGGCTTCTGCCGGACCGGCAGCTGGTTCGGCGGCCAGGTCTGGAACGTCACGCCCGATCTGATGACGCTGGCAAAGGGCATCACGGCCGGCTATCTGCCGCTGGGGGCAACAATCGTCAGTGACCGGGTGGCGGCCTATTTCGACGATCACTACCTGGGGGGTGGACTGACATACGCGGCGCACCCTCTCGCCTGCGCGGCGGGGTGTGCGACGCTGGAGGTCTACCTCGAAGAAGAGCTGGCCACACGAGCCGCCGAGCTGGGCGCCGCCCTGCTGGTGCGCCTGCGCGAGATGGCCGAGCGCCACCCCTCCGTGGGTGAGGTCCGGGGCGTTGGCATGCTGGCGTGCCTGGAGCTGGTCAGGGACCGCGAAACGCGCGAGCCGCTGAGCCCACAGCGGACCGAGGCACCGGTGACCCCGGCGATGGCAGAGGTGCGAAAGGCGATACTGGCCCGCCGGGTGTGGCCGCTCTTCCGCTGGAACCTGATCGGCCTGACGCCCCCACTGACGGTGAGCGAGGCGGAGCTCGACGAGGGGTTGGCCGCGGTCGAGGCCGGTCTGACCGCCGCCGATCTCGCGCTCGCGTAGGGAGTCGCCCCCTCCCCCGGCTGCGCCGGGTACTCCCCGACTTCGCGGTCGACTTCGCGGGGGAGAGTTGTGGCCTGTTATCCTGGCCTTGTCCGATGAGATAAGGGCTTCCTGCGACGCACCGACGCGCGGCGTTTCCGACGCCGTACCTGCGACTCAGACGGAAGCCCATGGCACAAGGACAAACAAACCCCAACCCATCGCCCGCGGCCGGCATCACGGCGGCCGATCTCGGGCTCTCGATCGCCGGCAAGGTCCTCCTGGACGGCGCCGCGTTTGCGGTCCCGCCTGGCCGCAAGGTCGCCCTCGTCGGGCGCAACGGCAGCGGTAAGTCGACGCTGCTGGACACCTTGCGAGCCGTTGCCGATAGCGGTCGCCCGCCCGAGCACGTCGAGCTGCGGGGCAGCCTGACCTTCGCGCCGGGAACGGTCCTCGCCTCGCTGCCACAGAGCATCCAGCTCGCCTTTGGCGGGCCCGCACGCGCATACCTCGACGCCCAGGCCGGCCATGTGAGCGAGGCCTGGAACCGCAACCAGGAGCTGACCGCGGCGCTTGCTGCCGGGCGGCACGACGACGCGCTGCTCCACGAGTACGGCGAGGCCCTCGAGGCCATGGAGCGCCTGTCCGCCTGGAGCTACCCTCAGCGCGTCGCCGAGGTCACGGCGGGGCTTGGCCTGGCCGGCGAGCTGCTCGGTCGACCCCTGGGCAGCCTGAGCGGAGGTCAGGCCACCAGGCTGGCTCTGGCCGGCGTGCTCTTGAAACCGGCCAACGTCATCTTGCTCGACGAGCCCAGCAACAACCTCGACCTGGCCAGCCTGCGCTTCCTCACCGGCTGGATCCGCGCTTCGACCACCGCCATGATCCTCGTCTCCCACGACCGCAACCTCATCGACGCCACGGTCGATGAGGTGCTCGAGATCGAGGAGCACACCGGCCGGCTCCGGCTTTTCGGCGGCAACTACTCCTTTTACGCTCAGCGCAAGCGCGAAGAGCTAGAGTCGCAGCTGCGACGCTACACGGAGCAGCAGGAGCGCAGGGCCCAGCTCGAAGCTTCGGCACGGTTGGTGGCGACAAGAGCGCAACGTTTCCAGAGCGCCTCTCAGAACGACTTCTACCGAAGCAAGGGCGCCCGGGTCGCAAAGGTCGCCAAGGCACAGCAGGCCCGGATCGGTCGCGAGCTGAACCGTATCGCGGAGCCCGAGCCGCCTGCGCAGCCCCGCCTGGTGGTCGCCAGGACCACCGCTCGTGAAGGACTGCTGCTCAAGGCGACCGGCGTCAGCTTCGCCTTCGGGCAGGAGGCGGTTCTGCGTGAGGTCACGATGGCCGTCCGGCTCGGAGACCGCCTGGCGCTGCTTGGACCCAACGGCAGCGGCAAGTCCACTCTGCTGCGGCTGCTCGCCGGGGACCTCGCCCCGGCCGCGGGGACGGTCGAACGGGCGCCGGGTCTGAGGATCGCGTACCTGACTCAGGAGCCGGTGGTAGACGACTGGAAGGAGTCCCTGCTCGACTTCGGCCTCCGCCGCTTCAGCGGTCCAGCCGAGGAGCTCCGAGCCATCCTCGGCAAGGTCCTGTTCGCCGATCCGGCTCGCGTACGCACGGGCGACGTCAGCCTGGGTGAGCTGCGGCGCATCGAGTGCGCGGCGCTGTTCGCGTCAGCGCCTGACCTGGCGCTGCTGGACGAGCCGACCAATCATCTCGATCTGCTGAGCATCGAGATGCTCGAGGCGGCCGTGGGGGAGTATCGGCGCGCCCTGGTGGTCGTTTCGCACGACCAGCGCTTCCTCGAGTCCGTTCGACCGGCGTCGGTCCTCCAGTTGGGCGGCCATGAGGCAGGCATCGAGGTGGTCACGGATTGGCGCCCTGCCGTCCTGGCGGATCGGTAGGAAGCGGGCATGCAAAGCACCACAGCAGCCTTCCGCGATTTCGGCGGCGACTACAGGCGCCGCTGGCGGGCGTCCCAGTTCCTTTCGAGATTCGCGATCAGTGCGGGGCTGTACATGCACTTCGCCTGCTCGCGGGCGTAGACCGCCATGTACCGTCTGAACTCGTCCACGGTCTCCTCACCCAGCCTGATGGCCTTGCGATTGGCCTCCGCGCTGATCACCCCCGAACTGGTGAGCTGGAGGGCACTGCGCTCGATCGCCGCGTCCATCTCCGCGGCCTCGACCACCTCGTCGCAGAGCAACCGGCCCTCCGGGCTGTCGGGGTCGAAGGCGCGTTCGAACATGATGGCCTGACGCGTCAGCCGATCACCCAGGAAACGCGTCAGCCGCCGCGGCGACGCGCCCGGGATGATGCCCTCCTTGCGAGCGGGCAGGTTAAAGTACGAGCCGCGCTCGGCCAGAACCCTGTCCATGACCAGCAGCAGCTGGCAGCCACCGCCGATCGCCCATGCCTCGACCGCCGCCACCCAGGGCTTCTCGTGCGTGTCCTCGAGCTCCACGTCGAAGTCCTCGTCGAGACAGTGACCGCGGTACAACTTGCTCACCAGACCGAGCTCGCGAGCGATCATGAAGTCGACGAACGTGATCAGGCCGTAGTAGAGGTGGGTCAGGTTGAGGCCCGAGTTGAAGACGCGACGGCCGGCGTGGCGGGGGTGGTCGACGACCCCACCCCGCAGCACCCCGACCTCCACATCGGGGTCGAGGAGCACCAGATCGACGGCGGTCTCGAGGGCGGCTGTAGCTGCGTCGTCCTCGGCGTTCAGGAAGCGAAGGTTGCGCAGTTCCACGACGCCTGCCCGCTCTCGGCGCGCGACGTGCACGACGCCCAGGTCGACTTCGCCTGCGCGGCGGAACTCGTCAAGCAGCTCCCGCGATCGGGGCTTGGGCCGGAGCATGGACTGCACGAGGTGACGGCCGGCACGGGGCCGTCCAAGCAGGTGCGAGAGGAAGATGCCCTGGTCGACCTCGGCGCCACGCTTTCGGGCCTGCGGCAGCCGGCGCTCGGCTGCGATCTCTTCGCGCGTCGGCACGAGGCCCGGGAATCGCTCGGCCGCGCGAAACACCAGCTCCTCGACGCGGACCGCCTCGCGCAAGCCGTTCGTCAGCTCCGCGTAGACCTCGTCGACATTGCCTCGGAGGAAGTCGCTTCGCTGCGCGGGGGTGTCGAACCGCGTGCTGATCACGAGGGCGAGGTTACGCCTCGGCCAGCTTCGTGAGCACCTGCTGGTATAGCTCGGCCGGCTGGGCGCCGACCACCAGGTAGCGGCTGCCGAAGATGTGCGCAGGCACCGCGTTGATCCCGACCGAAAGGGCATCCCGGCGGTTGGCGTGGATCAGCTCCTCGTATCTCCCGGTCGCTAGCGCCGCCTCCAGCTCGGACGGGTCGAGCCGGGCGTCTTCCACCACACGCGCCAACACGCGGACGTCATCCAGCTCGCCCGGCCCCTCCCAGTGCACCTTGAACAGGGCACGGTGCACAGGCTCGAAGACGCCGCGTTCGCGTGCGAACTCGGCGGTAGCCAGGGCAAGGCGACTGTTGATCAGGCGTTCGTGGTCGCGCATCGTCAGACCTACCTCGGCCGCCAGGGCCTTCATGCCCTCGGCGATCTGACGCGAGCGGCCCGGCGGGAAGAACGCGGAGCGTGGCATTCCCTCGCGTGGGATCTCGGGGTGCAGCTCGAACGGGAGCCAGGCGGCTTCGACGGCTCCGGTCTCGACGAGATGGTCGACCCGAACCGAGTCGATGTAGCAGAAGGGTCAAACGTAGTCCGAATAGACGACCAGCTTGGCGGGCACAGGGGAAGCCTACGCGGGCCGAACGTGGTTGGCGCGTGGACCCCGCTGACTCTGCTCGATGTCGAACTGAACTCGCTCGCCTCCCTGCAATGAGTCGAAGTTCAGGGCGTGGTCGAGGCCCGACCGGTGGAAGAAGTACTCGACGCCGTCCTCAGCTGCGATGAAGCCGAATCCCCGGTCGGCAACCAGTTTTTTGATCGTTCCCAGCGGCACGACCACCAAGGTAACACCACACTGGCGGTTTAAACTCGCCAGGTGACCTTCCGCGTCGCGTCGCTGAGCCCGTTTCCGGAGGAGGTGGTGCGCGACCTCTTCGACGGCACCCACGACGTCGAGGTCGTCGTGGTCCCTCCGCCGCCCAGCTCCGATGCTTTGCACCAGGCCGTGGCGGAGGCAGACCTGGTCCTCGCCGACAAGCGCCACCGGCACCGTCTCGACCACTCGCTGCTGTCCACAATGCGGCGCTGCCGGCTGATCCAGCAGCCCGCAGTCGGCTTCGACGTCATCGACCACCGAGCGGCCGCCGGACTCGGTATTCCGGTCGCCAACGCCGCCGGCTACAACCGAGATGCCGTGGCCGACTGGGTGATCATGGCGATCCTCAACCTGATCCGTCAGGGCGCTTACGCGGACCGCCAGATGCGGGGCGGCGACTGGCCATTTCCAAGAATGGAGGGGCGCGAACTCGGCGCACTGACGGTCGGGATCGTCGGCCTGGGCAACGTCGGCAACGCGGTGGCCGCCCGTTTGCGCGCCTTCGGCTCTGCCATCATGTTCACAGACGCCATACCTCGCAGCCTGCCTGGCGCCACCGCGGCACCCATGGACGACCTGCTGGCTGCCGCGGACGTCGTGACGGTCCACGTGCCTCTCGACCGTGACACCCGCGGCCTGATCGGCGACACCCAGCTCCAGCGGATGAAGCCTGGCGCGATCCTGATCAACGCCAGCCGGGGACCGGTCGTGGACGAGGCCGCCCTCGTCCGAGCGCTGGACGCGGGCCACCTGGGCGGAGCGGGGTTGGACGTCTTCGAGGTCGAGCCGCTGGCGGCCGACTCGCCGCTGCGTTCGTTCGACAACGTCTTTGTGACGCCCCACAGCGCCGGCTTGACCGCTGAGGCCGAGGCCCGCGTGCTCGAGGTCTGCGGCGCCAACATGCGGCGCGTGCTGGACGGGCTGGAACCTTTCAACGTGGTGAATGGAGTGACTCGGAGGGATGACGACTAGCACTGGTCTTCGCGAGCTTTGGGACAGCGGCCGTGTGACGGTGGGAGGCTGGTGTGCGATACCCAGCACCTTTTCCGCGGAGCTGATGGGAAGGTCGGGCTTCGACTGGGTCTGCATCGACACCCAGCATGGCTTGATCGGCTACGACCAGATGGTGCCGATGCTGCAGGTGCTCGCCATCACGGGCACGCCCGCCTTCGTGCGCGTGCCATGGAATGCGCCGGGCGACATCATGAAGGCCCTGGACGCCGGTGCGCAGGGGGTGATCGTGCCCATGGTCAACTCCGCCGACGAAGCGCGGCGCGTGGTCGGTGCCTGTCGATATCCGCCGGACGGCTACCGCAGCTGGGGGCCGATCCGGGCCTCCCTCGGGGTCGACGGCTACAGTCCGGAAGTTGGCAATCGGCGCGTGGTCGTGGCAGTGATGATCGAGACCGCCGCCGGGGTCGCAGCGGTGGACGAGATCCTCGAGGTGCCCGGCGTCGACGCCGTGTACGTGGGCCCGAACGACCTCGCCGTCACGCACGGCTTGAGCCCTTCGGCCGACGCGGTCTCGGATGAACACGCGGAGCTGATCGAGCGTGTGCTGGCAGCCTGCCAGCGGCACGGCGTCCTGCCTGGCATCCACTGCGGCAGTGTTGACACGGCCTGGCGCTGGCGAGACCGCGGCTTCCGCATGCTGAACGTGTGCTCGGACGCGGTGTTCATGCGGACCGGCGCCTCCGCGGTCGTGAAGGCCATGGCTGGCGAGCCGGTGGCGACCCAGCCGGCGTCGTCTTCGTACGCCTGAGCATGCGCATCCACGACCCGCTGAGCCAGGACGTGCTGGCCGCGCTGAAGCGGTACGATTCCCCGACGCTGGCGAACGCCATCGAGACGTTCGACGTCCGGCCCCGCGACGTGGGCTTCGCCGGCATGGACGTCAGGAGCATGTTCCCCGACCTCGGCGTGATGGTGGGGTACGCCGCGACGGCAACCATCCATGCTCGCGGCCGGCCACAGGAACCACCCCACGAAATCTTCGATTCCGCGGGGACCCCGGAGGACCAGGGCGTCGACCGCTCGCCGAGGCTGTGGGCCCTGGTGCGCAGCCTCCCCGCGCCTCGGGTTGTCGTGATCCAGGACCTGGACGACCCACCTGGCCACGGCGCCTTCTGGGGCGAGGTGCAGTCGACCATCTACAAGGCGCTGGGCTGTGCGGGCACCGTCACGGACGGCTGCGTCCGCGATCTCAGAGAAGTGCGCGAGATGGGCTTTCAGTTCTTCGCGCGAGCAGCATGCGTCTCCCACGCCTACGTTCGGCTTGAGTCGGTCGGCGAGCCGGTGGAGATTGCCGGCCTGACCGTGCGCCCGGGCGACCTTCTCCACGCCGACCAGCACGGCGTTCTCCTCATCCCCAAAGAGATCGCCGCGGAGCTCCCGGACGCCGCCGACCGCGTCATCGACCGCGAGCAGGCGTTCATCAGCTGGGTGCGCTCACCGGAGTTCGACGCCGACCGGCTGGCGGAGATGCGTGGGATCCGTCACTGACTGGAGTGGAGCTAGCTTGCCAAATGACCGACCTTCGAAGGTACAGCCACACCCTGTACGACGGCCTCTCACGCGCCTCCGCGCGCTCCTACCTCCTCAATATCGGTTTCACCCACGAGGACCTGCAAAAGCCGATCGTCGGCGTCAACCACGCCTGGATCGGCACCATGCCTTGCAACTTCAACCACCGGCAACTCGCGACGTGGGCAGCTGCGGGCGTCCGAGAGGCCGGCGGGACACCGATGGAGGTCAATACGATCTCCATCTCGGACGGCATCACCATGGGCACCGAGGGCATGAAGACGTCCCTCGTCTCCCGGGAGCTGGTCGCGGACTCGGTAGAGCTCGTCGGGCGGGGACATTATTTCGATGCATTGCTCTGCATCACCGGCTGCGACAAGACGGTGCCCGCGATGGCGATGGCCATGGCACGGCTGGACCGGCCCGGTGTGCTTGTCTATTCAGGCTCGATCCTGCCCGGGTCGTACCGAGGCCGCCAGGTGGCGGTCGGCGAGATCTTCGAAGCGATCGGCGCTGTGTCAGCGGGCCGGATGTCCGAGTCTGACCTGCGCGAGTTCGAGGCGGCGGTCTGCCCGGGGCCCGGCGCGTGCGGCGGCCAGTACACGGCCAACACCATGTCGATGGTGATGGAGGTGATCGGCCTCTCTCCCGTCGGGTACAACTCGATCCCGGCGACGGCCGCCGCTCGCCAGCCGGCGACGCATGCATTGGGCGACCTCCTCATGCGCGTCCTCGAGGCGGATCTCCGGCCCTCGCAGATCCTCACCCGGACCGCATTCGAGAACGCGGCCGCGGCTGTGGCCGCGTCGGGCGGCTCGACCAACGCGGTCCTCCACCTGATCGCCCTCGCCCGCGAAGTCGGCGTGGCGCTCACGCTCGACGATCTGGACCGCATCTCGCGCCTGACCCCCCTGCTGTGTGACCTCAAACCAGGCGGACGGTTCGCGGCGCCGGAGCTGCACCGCGCCGGCGGCATCGCGGTGCTGACGAAGCGCCTGATCGAAGCAGGCCGCGTCGACGGCTCGGCGTTGACCGTGACCGGCCGGACCCTCGAAGAGGAGTGCGCCGGTGTGCAGGAGACGCCCGGTCAAGAGGTGGTGCGGCCGCTGTCAAACCCGTTCAGCAGCGAGGGAGGCCTGGTCATTCTCACGGGCAACCTGGCGCCCGACGGCTGCGTGATCAAGGTCGCCCACCACTCACCTCAGCGCCATCGCGGCCCGGCGCGGGTGTTCAACCGCGAGGAGGACGCCCTGGCCGCGGTGATGGGGAACGAGGTCCGACCGGGCGACACCGTGATCATCAGATACGAGGGGCCGAAGGGTGGCCCCGGCATGCGCGAGATGCTGTCGGTCACAGGCGCCCTCGTCGGGCAGGGCCTGGGCGAGTCGGTGTGCCTGATCACCGATGGGCGGTTCTCTGGCGCGACGCAGGGCTTGATGATCGGGCACGTAGCTCCGGAGGCGGCGGTGGGTGGTCCCCTGGCGGCGCTGAGGGACGGCGACGTGATCGCGGTCGACGTGGCCAACCGGACGATCGCTGTCGAGGGCGTCGACCTGGCGGAGCGCCTGCGCGATTGGTCCCCGCCCGAGCCGCGCTACCGCAGCGGGGTCTTCGCCAAGTACGCGGCCCAGGTGAGTTCCGCCTCGGACGGCGCGATCACCAAGCCGTAGGAGATCGACCGGTTCGAGGATCATTGGTTGCGTGACGCGCGTAAAGACCAGCATCTATATCGACGACAGGCTCCGGCGGGCAGCCAAGGAGGTGACGATCCGCTCGGGCCTCAAGGAGTACGAGGTACACGAGGAGGCCCTGCGCATGTACCTCGGCTGGGACCGCCTTGAGGCGCTCCTCGACAGGCATACCAACCTCACCGAGGAGTGGACGGCGGCCCCAGACCCCCCAGATACCGCGTTATCGGGGCGTCCAGGGCACTGAGTCGGCCAGCTGCCGGCATTTTGACCTTTTGAGCCCGTTCGATACGACCGTTTGTTGGCAGTTGGACCTTCGTCGGGCTCACCCGCTCCCCCGGCTTCGCCGGGTACTCCCCCGACTGCGCGGGGGAGAGACTTCCCCTGGGCTAGCCCGAAGTTACCCCTGAGATGTTGAACTCGGAGAGGGCATTATCGGGTTCATTTCTGGGCGGTCAGGCGGCAGACGTTTTGGCTACACGGAGCTTGAGGCCCAGGAGCTGGAATGCACGTT